>Ga0129327_10000484_pt1 | contig 24048 bp, 10 predicted proteins | sample CPBDNA_6_FD_111799 | JGI IMG/M metagenome (GOLD analysis project Ga0129327, IMG submission 111799) | Freshwater to marine salinity gradient microbial communities from Chesapeake Bay, USA - CPBay_Spr_31_0.8_DNA | ecosystem: Environmental > Aquatic > Marine > Coastal | place: USA: Chesapeake Bay... | reverse complement strand
CTCTCTTCGCGAGAATAATAATCCGTGTACTCGTACTCGCCGTCGTCATCATCGTGCTCTTCTTCTTCGAAAGAAGCCGGTGGTTTTCCGTCGTCTCCGTTTCCCTTAATACTAAAGTTTTCTTCTCCTCCGCCTTCTCTTCGCGAGGACGATGCGGAAACGAAATGTTTCGTCAAAGAAAACTCGTCGCCTTCGAACGCGTTCGTTTTCGTCATCGTAAACAACAACAACAAAGCGGGAAAGAGGAGGACGAAGGGAGGAAGGCGACGGCGCGAGGAAAACATAATACGCGTCGTCGTCGTTTACGTCGCGTCTTTGATTCTTTTAAGTGAAGGAATTTCAAGTGTTTCTTAAACTCTTTAGAGCTTTGATTTTAAAACGCTGATGTGTGCGTGTGCGAGAACGTTGTACACTTTATTTCCAACAGACCAACACTAAATTCTCTAAAGCTAGAGCTATGGTAAGCATCTTTCTCGATGGGTTGTTGCTCACTTGGAGGCAGCGAGCTTCCTTCGATCTTCTTTGAGTTGCTGCAGGCGTTTCTCGATCGTGACGAGTAAAGGCGCGTACACGTCCTTGGCGATGTCGATTCCGTTGTTCTTGCCTCCTGCGCTCGAGGAGCGTATTCTTCGCGTTTTCGCGGGCGTCGCCGGCGCTGATTTGGAATAGTTGCGATTTAAGTTGGTGTCTCTTTTTAGACGCTCGAATTGGTCGCGGTCTGTGTCGTTTTGACCATCTTCGTCGTTCGCGTTTGAGTTTGCTTTGTCTTTGGAAGAAGGATTGGCGTTTTCTTTGTTAGACGACGACGTCCACATCGCTTGCTCTTCCATGAGCGTCATGAGCTTGTCGTTCTTAGCCGTCTCTATGTGGACGAGTTTTTCCTTATTCGACACTTCTTCGCGAAGTTTATGTTCCGTTTGTAACATTTGCTCCAAATCGCGTTCGATTGAGTCCAAGTGTTCGTCTCGGGAGTCGATTTCTTCCAACAAAGCGTCTCTTTGCATTTGCAACTGTTCGATGACTTCTTGCTGTGCGACAATCTCATCGTCGGCTTCGGTGAGCAGAATGCCGAGTTCTTTCGTTTTACTCACGTGTTCGCGCGCGAGACTTTCGAGCCGCTCGATTTTATAATCTAAAGCATTTTTGACGCGCTCGATGGTTTCCTCGAAGAACGTTTCGTCGTCGAACATCTGGTCTTCTTCCCGTAAGGATTCCTCCAACGCTTCTTCGTCCGTCAATCGCGATTTGGCTTTACGCGAACGGCGAAAGGGAGACTCGGGGACTAAGCTTCTCGCGCTCTCGTTCCCATAGTTCTGCTCCTTTTCGTCGTCGGCTTCTAGCGTCGTCATTTTCTCTACCAATCGCGCGACGATATCAACCGTCTCGCGCAAATTCTTCACCTTCCTTCGTTCTTCCAACAAGGATTTCGCCAACGTCCTAGTCTTTTCTTCGCCGACGACGATGGCGTTTTCCAACTCGTCCGCTTCAGATTCTACTTTATCTGCCATCGATTTCGTCTTTTCCGATAAGTTTTTAAAAACAGCAATTTGCTCTTTTGATTGGTGCAACGCTTCGGCGAGGTGTTCGTTTTTGCGCCTTTCGGCGTGAAGTTCGGCGATGAGCGCGGCGTCGGCTTTCGTCTGCTTCTCGCTTCCTCCAAACTCCTCGTTGTCGTTTGCGTCGTCGTCGTCGCTTTCTCTTCGATCGTTTCCTTCTTCTCCTTGCTGCCGCTGTTGCTCCTCGCTTGCCTTTAAATCTTGACGCAAAGCCATGATCGTATACTCCGCGTCGCGTAACTCCTCTTCAAACTCCAACGCTTTGTTTTCTGCGACTCTCTGCTTCGCGATGGCCTGGTCGCGTTCACGTCGCATGGCGTCTCTGGCGCTTTTTAAAACATCTCGTTCACTCACGTCATGTTCGTTTTCCTTCTCGCGTTCTTCTTCTTTTTCTATTTGTGGTGCTAACTCTACCTCCATCGTGTTCTCTTTTTCTTTTTCCTCGACGGTTTCTTTACTTCTCGTTTCCGGCACTATGCTCGCGTACACTCTCAAAGTTTCCTCCGCCGTCGTCGCTCTTAATTCCGCTTTTCTCGTCGTCTCCTCCAATTCTTCCGAGCGTTTACGCTCTTCGATCAACATCTCGTTCGTTTCCAACAAACTCTCTCGCAAAGCTTCGATTTCCTCCTCTCTTTCCTCGAGCAGCAGGAGTTTCTGTCGATGTTGTTCTTCGCTCTCTCGCGCCTCTTCCATAAACGTCCCTCTCGTTTTTTGCGCATCCTCTTCGTGTCGTAGTATTTCCGTCTTCGCTTCTCCTCCTGCTTTGTTGTCTTCAATTCGCATCTCTCCTCCTCCTCCTCCTTCTTCTTCTTTAACTTCTTCTTCTTCATTCGGTGGAAACTTTTTATCATCGTCGCACACCCCAACGATTGGAACCGTCTTCTCTTCGACGTCACCACCACCATCGACGACGCCGCTCGCCGCGAGAGGAGGAGGAGGAGGAGGCGAACACGCGACTCCTTTTCCTCCTCCTTCAACGTCTTTCTTCTTCTTCTTCTTCTTCTTCTGATTTCGATACGCATCTAAACGCGCTCGGCCTTTCTCTCTCGCATTCGAAGAAGCAGAAGCAGTCGTCGCGGAAGAACTCATCGTGCGAAACGGAGGATGCGCGTTGGAACAAAGTTACCACGTTCTGCAGACTTTACGCATCTCAGACAGAGACAACATCATCTCTGCTCGTTATTATTACACACGGGGGATAAAAAATTGAAGAAAACACGGAGAAAAAAAAAACCAACTGTCGTCACAGTTTTCACGTTTAGGGTCAAACCCTAATTTGTGCCACTTTATCCAAACGCGAGCTTTTTTCTCTCTTCCTTCCCGTTCGTGTGTGTTGCTTCAGAAGATTGAAGAAGCGTTTGCGTGCGCGCGAGAGATACGACGACGCGGAGAAAGAGAGAGAGAGAGAGAAGAGAGAGAGTTATTCTTTACGATCGTCTCGGGTTTTAATTTGTTGCGGTTGAGAGAATATATATGCACGGTATTATGTCGGAAGCTTCTTTGATGATGATGCGGGGAGGAGGATGCGCGTGGAAAGGAACCAACAACGCGCGAACGACGACGACGAGCGCGACGTGCGAGAACGGACGAAGAGCGTTTAACAACCTCCTCGCGCAAAAACAGAAGCAGAGAAGATCACCCAACGCTACTGTTAAGAAGAAGAACAACAAAGCGTTCATTTCGTCGGTGGCTGTTGCGGCGGAGGATTCGACGCAAGTCGCCAACGAAATACCCGCGAAAGGAACGAAATACGAAAGGGAGAACGCAATCGCGTTGGATGCCGTGCGCATAGCGTCCACGATTTGCGATAAAGTGCAAGCGCAACTGATGCGGATGGATGAAAAGTCCATCACGAAAGGGGATAAATCGTTGGTGACGTTGGCGGATTACGCGGCGCAAGCGGTCATCGCGTGGAGAATAGGGCAGGATGAACCGGATATGAAGTTTCTCGGGGAAGAAGACGCGGACGCGTTAGTGAATGGTGGCGAAGACGGGAAGGAAGTTTTGGGGAAGATTACGATTTTAGTGAACGAGGCTATTCATTTGTTTTATCCTGAGGCGAAAGAGTTGACCGACGACGACGTGGTGGCGTTAATCGATAAAGGGAAAGGCGAGGGAGGTCCAGAAGGAAGGCATTGGATCTTAGACCCGGTGGATGGGACGCTTGGGTTCGTGAGAGGCGATCAGTACGCCATCGCGTTGGCGCTCATGGACCAAGGCAAGTTGGTTTTAGGCGCCATGGGTTGTCCGAACATGCCAAAAAGCGGGGACGTTTTGGAGTTTAACGACGCGTATTCTTACGGGTTTTCGCCGAGGACGGTGTCGAAAATGTTGGCTGGAGGTTCGAGTGCGAAAACGGATTGGTATAAAGGGTGTGTGTTTACCGCGGTGAGGGGAAACGGGTGCTGGATGTGGCCGACGTCACCAGATGTCAAAGTAAGTCCAACGAAAGTGCACGTGTCGTCTGCGTTTGACCCGCGGAAGGCGCGCTTTTGCGAGCCAGTGATGAAAGCAAACTCCAGTCAAGGTTTCACTGCCTCAGTCGCGGATAACTTGGGCATCGAATCCAAACCGTTGCGGATATACTCGCAAGTGAAATACGGCTCCGTCGCTCGCGCCGACGCCGACGTGTTCATGAAATTCCCGAAAGCTGAATACCGAGAAAAGGTGTGGGACCACGCCGGCGGCGTCATCCTCGTCGAAGAAGCCGGCGGCGTCGTCTCAGACGCCGGTGGCGTGCCTCTCGATTTCAGTAAAGGGAGGTACTTGGAATTGGATCGGGGCATCGTCGCGGCGAGTTCCGCGTTACACGAAAAGTTGATGCAAGCCATTCAAATGAGTTGGGATAGCGCCGCGCTTTAATAAAAACGTATACGCGCTACGCCACGCCGCGAGAAAGAAAGAAAGAAAGAAACGTGTTGTGTTAAAAAAGTCATCATCATCCGTTGTATTTAAAAAAACTATATAATCAATATTGATATTCTTTGCTTTCTGCTTCATCGCCGAGTCGTTCGTCTCGCGCGTTCTGTTTTCTTTTGATCCATTTCAGTGAATGTGGGCACCCTCCAGTGGGAGTACAAATTACGTACGAGGGGAAAATTCTTCAGATTCACGCGCACTCTTCCAACGCACATAAAGTACACTCAAACGAGCGAAACATGCCACCAACAACCCTCTCAGTCGTGAAATCTCTCGTCAAACCAATCGCTTCAGACGACGAGACCGTGAATACTCGCGCGAATCGGTACCCGATCTCCACTTTAATCGTTTTCATCCATCACATCTCCGCGTTGGAATCCGTCTACTCCAAAAAAAGCAACCGAGAAATCCCGCTTCGTAAACTCAAAGTCAGCGATCACACGTTCGACGACGGGAACGTAAACATGATTTTATGGCGAGAACGAGGAGAAAACATCGAAACGCTTCACGTCGGGGACGTGGTTTTAGTGCAAAACGCCCACGCGAGGTTCAATCCGTTCAAGAACGAGATGGAAATTAGTGTCAGTGGTGAGAACGCGTCTGGCGTGTTTCGAACGATCGTGAGGCGCGAAGCGTTTTACGGGAACAAAACGATCGAGGAGATGCGCGAGAGAGTGGTTCCTGTACATCGAAAGTTCGGCACGACGGACGATAACGCGACCAGGGATGCGGTTTTGACCGTGTGCGCGTGGGTGTACGGGGAGAAGATGTCTTTTTTGTACCATTTGAAAGAGAGGATGGATTTCTTGGGTGCCAGCTTTCGTCCTCCGCCTCCTCGCGCGTCGTCGAAGAGGAGAGCGGGGGAGGAGGAGGAGGAGGAGGAGGAAGAAAAGGAGGAGTTTGAGATGCACCATCAACAACAACGAACGAGCTTTGTGAAAAGATTCAAGAGAACTTTATTGGAAGAGTACGTTGGAGTTATTTTGGACGTTTCCTTCGTCAAGTCCTCGTTCGGTGACGCGTTCAACGGGAAGTACGTCAGGCCGGTCTTGACGCTTTCGAGACGACCGGTGGATCGACAAAGGAACGAGCAGTTGTTGCAACGACGACTGACTTTATCGAAACCGACAGAGTCGCCGCAGGTGCTAAATAGATTGGCATGTTTTGATAACATGCTCATTGGAGATCAATCGCCAACACTTGGTAAGCGACCGGGTGATGATTTTACGAACTTTATCGAGGCGACGTTATCGGCGGCGCCGAAACGCGAGGCGAAGGATTTGGCCGAAAGCGTGTATAAAATCGGGAGGTGCGTAGAGCTGAGAGACTTTGCAATCGCGGAAGTTTTGAACGGGAACGAACGAAAAACGAACCGCAGTTGTGTGCAAAACAATAAAGAAGACGAAGTTGACAACTTCGGTTCCTCGGAAGAAATCGTGAAAAAGCTCGTTTTCGTGGACACGATTTCCACCGTTCGAGTGTTGGATCCGAACAAAGATCCGCGCGCGAGGAAAGTCATGACGGTGGTTGGCGAAACACACAGAAGGTTAAGCTTTGAAGTTGAGAACGTCTCCGAAATATTCCAAGACATCAACGAGAGAACTTTTCAAGAGTTTACGGATAATTACGACGAAGAAGACGAACGCGTGTACGGACGAGAGGTCGTCGAAGAGAAACGCAGAGAATGTGTGAAAGCGGCGATGGAAAAGAAACATAAAGAGATGTTGTTGTCGAAAACGAGGAAGAGAGTCGCCGCGATGATGATGACTGAGACGCAAAACACGACGCACTCCATCGCGGAGATGTTTGAAAGCGTGAATAATAATAACGCGAACGTCATCAATCGTCCTGTCTTGTACGAAGATGGTACGACAAACAGGCGTCGACTGTTACCGCCGTTCGTCGAGTTCAAAGCAGTCGTAAAATACGTGGAAATTGAACGCGACGTTACGAATTCGCGGTCATCTCCATCGTCGTCTTCAGCTGAGTGCCAAAGAAAGCAGCGTAAGAAATCCATAACGAATAGCGCGAAGAAATCCATCTTATCCGCAGATGGCGTCATGCGCGTGCCTGGATTGAAAAACGGCACGAAGAGCGTTTCGGAAATCGCGAGTGAACTCGTCCAAGTGGCATGCGCCACTTGCGAGAACAAACTCCACAAAGACAAAGAGGACGTGTACGAGTATTGCAAACACTGTCCAGCGGGTAAACTTTCGAGTGCCAACGTCAACAAGTCGAGAACGAAGTGCGTGTTCAAACCGCTCGTTTTGGGTCTCGAAGACGCTAAAGGCGATTGCATTCGAGGTAAAATCCCACCTTCGCTCGTTTCCGATTTGGTATTTTTTCAAAAACCGGAAGATATTTCGGACGGAAACACGGACGTAACGCTGAGAAGCCGCTCGGAAACCATTGCGATTGGTGCGTTGCGGGCGTTGATGGCGGGTAAACGAAACTCACCGTTTACTTTTACCGCGAAAATGCCAAAATCCGACGAGAACGGTTGGGTCGTTCGAGGAGATGAAATTGAAATTGTGCGTTTCGATAGCTGCTTGACGCCGTCGAACTCTTTAGAAGAAGAAGAAACAGAAGAAGAAGAAGAAGAAACAGAATAGTTTGAAGTGTATACATATTTATGCAACAACAGTACTACATACATTCGCACTTGAGGAATAAATAATCTGATTCAGAACCTTTGCGCGCGAGTGCACAAATTCTAAATCGATGTGTGCTTGAGTGAATTTGGTCGTGGCGACTGTCGTATTTTCTTCGTCCTCGGGGTCAACGAGAACGTTCCGGTCTTTTTGTTTTTGCGCTTCAGGGCAAGAAAGATTACACCGACTGGATAAATTATCTATCGCCGCGTATATTAGTGCCAAAGACTTTTCGGTCATCATTCTTTTTGCGATTTGCGCTTTGGCCGTTTCGATCTCTCGTTTGCTCTCTATTGTCGTCTCTTTTTGCTTTTCGCGCAAGGTAAACACGGCTGATTTTTCACTCTCTATAGTTTCTTTGATAACTTTTTTATGTTCCGAGAACTTCTCGAACGCCTCCTCTGAAGCGCTCGAGGCGTATTCCTTCCTCGCGCGTAAAGAATCATTCACATCTTTCAGAGTCGCGTGTCGGAAAAGAATATCGGCAATGTCTTCAAATTTCCTACCGCCGTCATCGCCGTCGCCGCCGCCTCGCGCCTCGTCCTCGTCCTCGTTTTCGCTCGGTGCGATAGTAGTCTCTAAATCTGCCGACGTCGACCCAAAACTTATTCTTCCATCTGACGACGAGTCTTCGCGTCTTCCGTGTCCACAACACGCTCTCAGAAACTCCAACACGCTCGACAACGCCCGATTCTTCCTCTCGCACCGTCTCCTCCGCCGCCCGAATGAACTCGCCTCCCTCCTCAACGCCACGAGAACCTCGTTTTCTAAAACCCAGCGCTCCATCTTACTCTCCTTCGCGCTTTCCATCGCTTTCTGCATCTTTCGTTCGTTCTCTCTCGCAAAGTTCTCAAATTTCGTGCAATCGCGATGCAAACTCTCCTGCGCTTGCAACAAAATCCCCTCGCGTTCGTCCAACCGTTTCGTCGTCTTTTCGCACTCAAAAATCGTTCGTTGCAATTTCATCGCGATCGCATCGAGCTCTCGGTTCTTTTCCAAGAGAACCGTAGAGGTTGTCGAGCACGTTCCCACTTCGTCTTCATCGTCGTCTTCTTCATCGTGGCTTTCGTCGTGGTCCAAGAAAATCTCCTCCTCTTCCTCTTCATCGTCCTCGTCCTCTCTCGACCGAGTAGGTTTCGTCACGAACGCAAAAGGGCCGTCGTGGTCGTTGTTCTCCTCTTCATCCTTATCCTCTTCCTCTCGGACGAGTCGACGAGGACGATAACGCTCGAAAGATGATTTCGCGGAATACATGTACGCGTACCTCTCCCGACGCGCTGCTCTCTGATGCCAAACCAAAGACGTTTTAAATGACAGAGTCAACGCTTAAAAATTACCTAATTTTAGGTCCTCAAAGCGCGCACCTGGAACCCCGCCAAAACTCGAGAGACCAGTACTAACTTTTGCGTTCACGCGACGAAATTATAGCGAAAGCGGACGGGAAAGAGCGCGCGCGCTGGATTTTGCGACGTAAACGACGAGCGCGTGCGCGTGAGGGGCGCGATGAAGAGAACAAACCTATATTCGAATATTTTAGAGAGCACCCGCAGTAGGGGAAAAAAATACTTTGACTTCAATTAAATTTTGTGGACCTTTCACGCCTTTCCCCTCGTATTCTTTCGTGTTTGTATATCTTCTGTGCCGCGTGAGTGTGAGATATATCCGTGAAAATGCAGCGTTCAAAGATGCAAAACGTTACGCGAGCGTTATTACGTTTGCGCTCGTTTTCTGTTCGAGCGAAACCAATGCGAGATGAAGATACGCGCGCGTGACTGGTGGTTTTTTACTTGTTTTTTCTCCTTCTCTTGAAATACGAGCAACAAGGGATTTCTCTTCATTTTTGCGCGCAAAAAAGAGACCTCTCTCTGTCTGCGGTGTTAGACGGCGAGGTAAAGATAAAGAAGACAAAGAAGACGCGGACGACACGTTGCGACGATGACGATGCCGAAACAACAACAACAACAACCACCGCAAAATACTGCGCATCTCTTTTCGTATACATTATCACCGTCATCCCCCAAGAAAAACCGCGCGTTCCTCGTCACCACCGTCCTCTCTCTCATCCTCTGCGTGCTCTCGGTCACGTTCGACCGCAAGTTACCGCGCGCTTTGAGCGCATCATCGTCCTCAAATCCGTTTATATTTAGCGAATCGCGAGCGATGGCGACGGCGACGACGATAGAGCAGCTTGGCTCTCGCGCGGTTGGAACGGAGAGCGAACAACTCGCGTTTGAGTTTATTCGAAGGAGGGTGGAGACGATTCAGAAGAAATATTCAGCGACGAAGGCGAGCGGCGAAGAGATTGAAATTGAAATTCGGGACGACGCGTTCAGCGGGTTGAAGAAACGAGACGCGGACGAAATCACGAGGAACCCGAAAAGGAGGAGTGGTCGTGCAAGGACGACGAACTTAGGTGGGTACGGCGGCGAGGGAGCGAACGACGAAGAGAACGAGGAGACGAACGACAACGCGAAGAAGAAGAAGTGGGGGATATCGGACGTGTACAGGTACGATAACTTGAGGTCTATTTCCGTGCGAGTGCGACGGCGGAGAGACACCGTTTCGTTTAGTAGTGGTAAAGGTGGGAAGGACGAGGAGGAGTATCACGACAGAGACGAATACGAAGGCGACGTCAACGATCCGTATAACAACGATATAAATAACAAAATGCACGTGATTGCGATTTCCGTGCACGTGGATACGGTGTCGACGTCGTCGGGCGGGTCAGACAACGCGGCAAGCTGCGGGATTGCTTTAGAAGTGTTAGAAAACGTGGCGAGTTTGGCGACGAACAAAGAGACGAGAAATTTTCTACCGGCAAAGACGGGGATAGTGTTTCATTTCTTAACCGCGGAAGAAGTTGGATTAATCGGCGCGACGGCGACGATGAAGTCACACCCTTGGTTTCGACAGAAGAACGCGAAACCGTCGGTGATTGTAAATTTAGAATCCATGGGAAGTGGAGGACCGCAAATGCTGTTCAAGACGGAAAAAGGTATACACGGAGAAACGTTTGAGAGACGCATGCTGGAAACGTGGGCGGAAAGTGTCCCGTATCCAAACTCGGCGAGCGTGTACGGACAAATTTTTAGATCCGGGGTGATCCCCTCGGAAACGGACGGGAGAGTATACAACGAAAAAGGTGCGGCAGTGATTGATTTAGCGTTTGTAGAACGATCGTTCGTGTATCACACGTCGAGGGATAGAGTAAAAGGCATGCGACGTGGGAGCGCGCAAGCTAGTGGCGAAAACATCGTCGCTTTCGTTGGCGCGTTCTTACAAAAACGCGACCAATTCGCCGACGTCGATTCCGAGTTGAATCCAGATATTTCATTGCGTCAAGGCGTGGAATCACACGCGTGGTACGTTCGACCGGGGTTTATTCTGGCGAAAACAAAGTTAATCGTTACCGAACCGTTCACGTTAGCTTCGTTGCGCTCGTTAGTGTTCTTCAGCGCGTTTTCGATGTTCTTCGTCGTAAAGTACGCATTTGGTGCGCACTTTGAAAAGATTCAAAGCAAGAGCGAAAAGATATGGCAGCTCGCCATCGATACCATCTTCAAAGCGATGATTGCCATTCCTTTGGTTGGTTTTGTTATCCCTTTGTTTGCTATATTCATGGGCACAGCATTTGGCGCGATGACCATGTTCACCCTCGCCTTTCTCGTCGGCGAAGCGATGCCGCTAGGTAGTTACTCCGCGTTCTTTATGCTCTTCGCGGGTGCATTCGGATGCATCGGGAGTATATTTGGGTATAACATAGCCTCTGGTTTCTTGTATTGGCACCTCATTCCAATTGACGTCGCCTTCAGGGATCGATATGCGACTGAAAACGCCATCAAGTGGTGTTTGTTCAGCGGTAAGACGTTCTTCACGTCTGTTTTAGCGTGGGCGGTAAGGAAACGCACGGATTCCCACGCCACCATTTGGCTCGCGAATTTAGCAATGTATGAATTGGTTTTCGTGTTTGCACCAGTGATTGCTCGGCAAAGTGGTTTCTTACATTTCATGCCGAGCGTTTCCATCGTCCCAAATGAAGAAAACAATGAAGAAGAAAACAACAAGGTGAAAGAGAAGAAAGACGACGACGATACGGTTTCCTCAAACAGCGCCGCTACCGCCGCCGCTGCAAAGGCGGGAAAAACAACGACGCAATTGATCGGTCACAATTCTAAAGGTGAATTAGATATTTTCGCGACGACATCACCGAACCAATATTTGGCCATGTTGTGCGCTATTCCGTGCATATGGGTCGTCACGCCGCTCTTGTTTCGAGCGGTGGCGACATTTTCCGCGGTGCAATCGCGCGCCGATCCAACACTCGGCGATGGACATCCGCTCGTGTATTACACTTTAGATAGACTTCTTGGCGGTGCTTTAGGATTTGTCGCATGTGCGATGTTTTTTTCTGTCCCGGTGATATCCTTAGGCGCAACATTGAAGGAAAGGCAAACGTATAAACTCATGGTCGTCGCATTCGGGATGTTCCTTTTCGCGACGTTCACGTGTGGCGTGTTTAAAAACATCCGATTTACTGCCGTCGCACCACAACCAATCATCTTGACGCACGTGACACACATTGATGCGCACAGTTACGTGACTTCTGATTTCATCGCGCTCGCGAGAGTGGGCGCTGGATCGAGTTTAGCACCAGTAGCGATGGCTTTGCGCGACAACTTACATTTGTTGGTGGACCCGCCGCGAGTACTGCCTACGTCAACATTTGTAGCAACGGTTAAGGATGTAAAGCACGACGACAAAAGCACGACAACAGATGGCGAAGAGAGTGGTTACGATAACGAAGACGCGAAAGCGAAGGCCGCTCGAAGAGAACAGCTGCGAATAGAGAATGATCAGCGCTTGAAAAGCATCCACTCGCGCGCGATTCAACGCAAGCAAGCTGAAGGACACAAACACATGTTCCATCGCATATATTCCGCGTTCACAAACTTCCGCTTAAACACGCGTTTTGGCGGTGACTGCACGGAGTCGGTTGATTTTGTGACCATGAAAACAGACCGTGCGTGTATCGTTCGTGGGTACGATTTGAGCTATTACGAATCCGTCAATAACCCAAAACCTATCTTGTCGGATATGCGCGCGAATAACATGACGGCGTCGGAAATGCCCGAATTGCGTAGAACTGGTACTGGGCCAGATAAAAAAACCATTCGATTAGAAATTGACGTCGCGAAAGCGGTCAGCTGGACGGTTGCTATTGAACCGCAGTGTGCTAAGAAAGCGGCTTTGGTGGACCCGTCGAACCCGTCGGAGTTGACCTGGATCGAAGTCGACAACGAGAAGACCCAACAAGTGGAAAACACGCCTTTTACCGTGCGCCAAAAAGGCAAGCGCATCTTGTTTAGCGGTTCTGGTCGACTCACAGCCGGCGATGTAGTTGACATGTTCATCGTTCCGGCGAAAAACAACAAACACGCGCACGCCGGCATGAGCGAGAAAATTCAGCAAGACTTGGAGTTCTTTTGCCGAACGCGAGGGGCGGTTTTACGCACGGATTTTGAAACGCGAACGGATTTGATGGAAGATATCATCGGTACAAACGGTTTGCCTCGAAACGTGGCGCCGTTTGGGAAGAGCGATTTACCGAGATGGTATTCTTTAATTCGTGACATCGATTTATCGCCGCTTTAGTGTAGTATTTTACACTTCCTAATATTAATAATTACTAACGTTTATTCTTCGGTTTCGCTTTCGCTTTCGCGCTGAATATGGACTCATTCTTGATTCTTTTCCGACTCATCGCGGCCGCATCTGTCACGCCGGTGGTATCGCGTCGTCCTCGCTTCCTCGCCATCGCCATTTTCGCCCTCAAGTCATCCTCACGACTCCTCGGCAATAACTTCACCCCACCATCTTCCCCGCTCGCAAACCCCATCTTCCTCCCTTCATCGTCCCTCCCTCTCTCTTCTTTCCTCCTCTCCCGATTACTCCTTCTCAACCGTTTATTTGCTTCGTAGTCTGAACTCCATCTCTCCTCCGCCCGTAATCGATCCTCGGCGTATCTCGACAACCGTTCTTTCCCTTCCCGCTTCATTCTCTCTTCCTTCTCTAGCGAACTCATCTGATCGATATCACTGCCTCTCTCCACCATAACTCCATCGATGCCAGCGTATTCCATAGTTCTCCCTCCTTTCACCTCGACGTCGTCCGGAACGTACACGTCTCTCTCGTGCGCTCGCCTCGCCCCTCGCACGCACACGAATTCCCCCCCTTTCGGGTCCGTGTGAATCTCAATCTCTTTATTACAACACCGGTGACTTAACATCACGAACGAGTATATCGGCGTGGACAGATAGTTCCCAACTTTACTTTTCCTCGCGTTAAATCTCACGCCTTTCGCGATTAAAGGTGCGTTCGAGCAGTGTAAACATCGCATAGGAAACGGCGCTTCAAACCGTACCGTTAAAAAACCACTTTGTTTTCGTTTCCCGAGCGCGCCGTGCGTGTTTTTAAATCTTCCATCACCTCCACCTTCGGTCGGCGTGAACGTGGGCGGGTAGTAGAAGTTGTCCGCGCGAGAGGCTTTCAAAGTCGACATTCTTCTTTGTTATATAACAGCACTCGTCGGAGAGAGAGAGAGAGAGAGAGAGAGAGAGAGAGTACTTTACGAGAGAGAATAAAAGGAGTCGTCGTCGCAGTAACAGTGCTAAAACGCTTCCTTTCGAGTTGTCTTTCGTCTGACAGTCGGACAGTCTGAGGAAAAAAAAGAAGCAAAAATGCATCGAAAGAGGGCCGTCTGGCAGTCAAAAAAGAAAAAGTCGACTCTCCTCGAACGCGACTATCTCTTCTTCATTCTTTCGCGCGCGCGCGATATACACACACACGCACAGTTTTATCGCACAGTAGTAATACTCTCCCGCATAAACGCGCGGTACGAACGAGAGACGACGAAAACGGCAAAAAGAGAGGGTGGTCGAGGCGTTCTTTTTCTTTGGTGGTTTTGTGCGAGTCAGAGAGTCAAGGAGAGCGCGTTTGTCTGCTATTTTTCCCGACGGGTTCGTCGTTCACAAGTGTGCTGTGGGGGAAATTTAGTTAAAAGATAACGGAAGATTTAGAGAGAAAGGACGGAGAAGAAGAAGAAGAAGAAGACTTGAAACACACGCTCTCTCTCTCTTTCTTTCTCTCGATATGTCGTCTTCTCGACGAGGAAGCCAACAGAAGCGCAGCGCGGCGGCTTCGTCCTCTCGAGGACGACGCCAACACCAATCACAACAAGAAAGAGAGGAAGAGGAGGATTTGGGATCTACCCCTACTACGACTCCTCGCGGTGGCGAAGAGGGAGAAGAAGAACCGGAGGAGGCACCACAGGGGCAGCCGCGGGGACGACGAGCGCAAAGTCAGACGACGACGACGACGTTTACGACTTCTGCGGGAACTGCGACGACGACAGGAGGGACGACGCCTTCGAATACTAATACCGCGGATAATACTACCATGGACCGAAACGTTCGAGCGAGGGTGGACCAAATATTCAACAGTTTGATTGAGAATGTGAACGAAGACGCTCGAGCCGGGATCGCGAGTTACATCGCGCAGTTAGCTCGAGATACGGCGTCTGGGGGTAAACCTGTCAAAAAACAACAAGAGTTGTTGGCGGAGTACGCGAAGAGCGCGAAGAAGAATCGTCAGATTCCTTCTTCTTCGGAAGGCGGCGGCGGGGCGGTTGACGAGGACGCGACGACGAGGACGAGCAAGAAGAAAAAAATGGCCGTGAAGGTGCCGCAAAAAGTAGAGCCGACGTGGAGAGAGTATGCGACGGAACATCAGTTGAGGGAGTTTTTGAACGCGAACGACGTGCCGTACGATCGAGCGGAAACGTGGACGAAGAAGATGTTGTTGGAGAGGTGCGAGCAACATTTAGCGAAGGTGTCAGAACCGGCTTTGAAAATCGGGAACGAGTTAGTTAGAGTTATCGCAGCGTTCGAGGCGTGGATGCACGCGATCGGGAAGAAAAACGCAAACGATACGTTCGACGAAGTGGAAGGGGAAGAAGATAACGAACTTTTGTCCTCCTCGATGCCGAAGCTTGCGTCAAACGATACGGCGTCTGAAATTTTGAAAGAGCTGCGCGCGTGCGAACGCGAAGCGACTGGACATTTGGACTACATCAAAAACCATTTGGACCCGTTTAAGCTCATGCAATATCCAGCGTATGGGTGCTCGATACTGGATTTACCGTACGTGCACGTCAATCTTAGCAATCGCGTGATGCTCGGCTTATTTCCGATTTTGAAAGCAGCATCACACGGCTCGGAAATCGGAGGTAAGTTCTACGATTTAGGTCAGAAAGGACGGAATGCGAAGAAGAAAACAGGCGGCAATCTTGGGTCTACCTTAGGTTTAGATTTGGTGCAGAGCGCAGAAAGCTGCATGGACTACGTGTTTGGCATCATAGGAACGAGTTTAAACGAAACGAATTTGACGCATCCGGAGAAAGCGACGAAATTTCTCGTGGAATTGTGCGCGTTGCGAGATGAGTGGAGATGTTCGAGCAAAGATTCGGTGACGCCAAAGCTGACAATTTCGTTCCTACAGAAGTTAGCGTCGGACGATTCAAAGTTGAGAAAGTTATACGCGGCTGGGGAAAGAGAAGATGAGGATGATGAGGAACGAAGAAGGATTGTGATGCAGCTTCCGCCACACGCATTGACGCAACTCCACGAATCGTTTCATGGACCAACCCGTCCGAGCTCAGAGTATCGCGTGCCGGTCGAACTGACGTGGGAATGTCTGTGGATACCTTCGACGCCACCGTTGAAAGTGTTGAGTGGTAGTGAAATTGGCGGCGAGAATAGCGACGGAGGCAACCACAACCACAACAACGCAGGGAATATTAACAATACAATTACCAATAACAACGACGACGATGATGACGACGACATCGACGGCGACATCGACGACGACGATAGTGCTTTTTTGAACTCGGCCCGAGATGTTATAGCGAATTCGAGGCGATTAAGAGAAGACTTTGATAGGAGAACAAATCGTGCGAATAGATTTGATACCCCCCCGGCGAATAGATTTGATACCATTTTGAATAGATTTGATCGGGGTGCTATGGCGCGAGCTAATGATGCACACAGTGCTCGACTTCATCCGTACGCGGGTTTTCCTCCGATGCTTATGGATGATGAGGATGGTGATGAAGAACACGACGTCGACGACGATGATGATAACGACGAAGCAGACCCAGCATTCGACTCACGTGAGCGAAGACGCGAGGAGAGAATGCGTCGACTCCGCATTTTGAGCACAACCGGAGTTGGGAGCGCGAGAAGTCGCGCACAAGAACTCTTGCAACATTTAGAGCGATGGGATCGGCGCTACGTAGATACCCAGCGTGAGCACGAGGAACGCGAGGAATTCGATTGGAGAATGACTGCTACGCGCGATACGGACAGAAGAGACAGAGAACGACGAGACCGAAACGAGCGCTTAGAGCGCACCCTTCTGCGCGATACGAACCGATACCGTACCTCCGAGCATCGGGTTCCGGGTATATTCAGTCGCAGGGAGAATATGACGCTCTCTGACGCTGCCACCATCCTTCGGTCAAGAGGAGCAACTAGAGAATGGATGCAGGAAAGAGAAAGATCCACACATGAACGCTCTCAAGGGATGCGGATGCGCGATGATAGATTTGGTCGAGTCATGGATTTACACTCCCCTTTCATACCTTCGGACAGAGCTCGACTAGGTACTCCGCGCGCGGGTGTGTTCAGACCTAATCTGAACCCGGTTGATATTGCTAGCGTGACGCATACAGTCACAAATCTCGTTCGCAAACTTCGCTCGATTGGTCCACCACCGGATGGGCGTTGGAAATCGCGCTCGCCGATGTTTATACGTCTAATTGAACACATCGTGCGTTGGGAGCTTCTAGGAAACGCCACGTTCATCACGCCGGACTTTTATCCCCAAAGATTTCCAGTAGCGGAAAGATTGGCGAAACTCATTCCTGAATCCGGTCGTTGGATGGTCGTCTTAGTTCGCGGTTTAGGCTTGCACTGTGTGCCAATGCTTCACTGCATTTTACACGGCTTGCGTTCGGATAGCCCAAAGATGCGAGACGTCGAAGGCCACCCTGGGGCGATTTTTTGCGCAGGGGCGGCGACGTGTGTTCGATTCGCGCTCGAGTCTATTGTCGAGAACGATGGGAAACCGCCTAGCATTTTGTCACAAGAGTACTGGAAAACGCTCGCGCACGTCGGCGAATGTCTCATGTCTTGGTGCATTGGCGGTAAACGATATTTGCATGAAATTCCAGAGGAAAGTATCGTTTCGGACAAGAAAATGCGCTCGAGAGCAGTCGCGAGAAAAGCCGTCCTCGCGGGTCTCGCCGGTGATGATATCGATAATTGGGGCATCGCTGTAGCGAAAGGTGCGCCGTTGATGCTGAGCGCCTTGGCGCAAACGGAAACGGTGAGCCAACAAACAATGGACGGTGTCTCTGGTGTTTTGTTTCTCCTATCGCGTCTCATAACGAAAGAAGCGAGAACCGATCCGCGCTGGCGCAACGCGCTGCGAACGGCGAAAACAAGTACCCTCCCGAAAGAAATCATCACGAGTCTGTTTGAGTGCCAAACTTGGGCGAACGAAGTCACCGCCGCCGTAAAGCGGACGATGGCGGGTGAAACCCCGATTGACGCGCTGATTGAGAAAGAATCGAACGATTCTGCTTCAAGCGAGATCAAGAAGAGCAGAAAGCGACCCGCGCCGGGCTCGGAGATGCAATCGGTACAAAATTTCGATTTCAGAGATCCAAAGAATACGCGCAAAGGCATTCGATTCGGGTTTTTGATTGCGCTTGTCGCGACATGGTCGCACGGCGAAGCTGGATTCGTCGACGCGAAGTATCTAGATAAATTCATCGATAACGATGACGACGATCTTTATCGCGAAACCAAGCATCGTAAGAAGAACATCAGCACTCCGACGAAACGGTCAGCGATGGAGGCGTCGGCGCATGACAGCGCGACTGCAACATCATCAACGCATCTCTTCAAGATCGTCCTCTCTTCGCTCGAGCGATGTGGCGACGGGCTGCTCGCTGCTGTTGAACCGCTCGCGAGAATTGGATGGGCCCTCGATGGCGAAAACTCCGGCATCCGCGGCGTCTTACAACAGATAGGTAAATCTAAGTTCTTAGGGGAATTTTCCGGGGAGTTCCCGGTGCACTCGCCTTCGCAACAGCTGGTGGATATGATCCAATTACTCTTGCACGCTGCTATTGAGTTGCGCAATTTCGACTCGAATGGGGCAGGTGACACCGTGCACGCGTCCTATCATCACCTCGAATCGCCACGAGAGATTCTTGAAAGCCTTCTCCATCACGCCAATTGGAAGCGATCGTTCAGTTGTTTAGAATGTATTGCGCCGAACATGTTTTACTTTGGAAGCTCTTTAGATTTAGTTGGCGCGGCAAATGTCGTTTTTCCCCCATCTTTTCGTGTGTTACGTTTGAGGAACGATTTGAAACGTCTGTTGAGAGACATGCACGGGAACGTGCCGCACATTTCGGCAAAGTTGCGACGCGCGATGCCCTGCGACGACGCGTGGCGAGCAATTAAAAATGCCATCGGTCCGTTGTTAGGGAGAACATTTACGTGCTCGTTTGATAGCGAGGACGGTGTTGGAAATGGTGTTGCGAGAGAAGCCTGGACAGTTTTGATTCAAGCGTTGTTGGAAGGACATCCGACGCGAGTGGGACCGAGCGAAGCTGTGTTCACCTCGTGGTCAAATGCTAAGGCTTTACGAACGGACTCGATGATGTCGTTGAGTGCCATGCACGGTGGTGGTGATAACGACGACCCACCTTCATTTGAAGGTGCGTTGCGCACGCTTCGTTCTGATTGTTCTCCGCACGCCGCACGCTTTGCCGGGCGTATCGTCGGTTTACTCATCTCCAACGAAAAGACCGCGGATTTGCCGTTAGTCCCGTGGTTGTGGCAAGCGCTTTTGCACAAACCGCTAAAGGCGGAGTTGTTAGCGCAAGTCGACGATGATTTTAAGCGCACGTTGCTTCCAATCAAGACGTGTGATTGGAATGATCCCAAAATCAGCTGGGTGAAAGAGGACCCGCCGGCGTTTACCATCGCCGCGCCGACGCGTGCGGATCCGAACAGAGTGAAAGAACTCCTACCCGGCGGCGCGAACGTTTTCGTCGACGAGCACAACCGTGGTGAATACGTCGATTTATACGCGCAACAGTGCATGTTGCGGTGTTCAACTGCACCAATCAACAACACATCCGGTATGCCGCCGTCGTCTTCATCCTCGCCGTCGTTACAAATCGACGAAAGCGATACTATTACATCTAACCAGGACATTCGGGTCAACCTCGCGGCGTTTACGAGCGGCTTCGACGAAGTCGTCCCGCGCGAACTCGTGAGCAGTTGGGAGTGCGAAGACTTGGAACTCCTTGTCTGCGGTTTACAAGACATCGACGTCGCCGCTTGGGAACAAGCGACCACGTACGATCCGAAACCACCGCCAAACTCCACCGCTCCCGGCGTCGTCGCCGCCGAAACGCGCTCGCGATGGTTCTGGGACGCCGTCAAATCCATGAACTCGGAGCAAAAGCACGCGTTGTTACACTTCTGGACCGCGTTTCGGAAGCTCCCTCACACCGGGTTCCGCGGTTTACGCTTCAAACTGCGCTTCGACGACCAAAAATCCGCCAAACACTTACCCATGGCCCAAACGTGTTTCCTCACCTTGCGCGTGCCGAAATACGTCAGTCAAGAAGAGACGAAAGAGAAACTGGTCAAAGCCATCAGCGAGTGCTGCTTTGGGTTTGGTTTTAGCTAAATTTAGGACAGAGAATAAGAGAGAGAGAAAGTGAGAGAGAGAAATCATCTCGACTGCGCGAATTAGAAACCAAAACATCATCGTTGTCATTGTCATCGTATTCATACTCCGCGCTGAAAATTCAAAATTTGCCTCAGTTTTACTCAAGTGGTTAAAAGTAAAAATCTCTTCAAAAACGCTCTCCTTATTGTTTACAATGCGCAGGAATACTCCCTTTGCTGCGTCGTAAAAAGAGGAAGAAGAATGGCAGCAGCGCCTCCTCCTGCGTCTGGTTTCGCTTTGCACGCATCGAAACAACCAGCACCGAAAACACTCGCGGAGAGATTCGAACAATTTCTCGTCCAACATCACCTCGAGGCGTTGCGACAGATTTTAAAACATTCGGACACTCGGACGCCGCATTCCATCCACGTGTGCGCGATTGAATTCGCACACGCGTTGCCGCAGTTAGCGAACGCGGTGTTAGCGCGACCGACGACGTCTATGGGGGTTTTGGACGAAGCGGCGAGAGCGGCGCAGGAGATTGTAAGAGTGCGAATGGTGGAGGATTTGAGGAGGGAGTTGGAAGCGGAGAAGCGAAGAGGCGGAGGAGATGATTTTGAAGGAGAGGAAGACATCGACGAGAAAATGAAAGAATTCGCGCGAAGGCACAAGGTGAAACAAACCGTTCGCGTTCGCGTGGACTTTGAACGGTTCAAAAGCTCCTTTCCGAGTTTGAACATTTCCAGGTACGTCAAGAACGAACACGCCGGTCGCATGTGGACGATGAAGGCGAAAGTGACCAGAGTTGGGTTGACGAAGACGTTCGAGAGCGACACGCTGTACGAGTGCGCGAAATGCGGTCACCGGTTTTTGTTGCCGAGGAATTTGGAGGATGGGAGGCCAGAACCGACGATGCCGGAGGAGTGTCCGAGCGCGGCGGAGATGGAGAAGTACAGCGCCGCAGACTCTGAGAGATTGAGTAAGAAAACGAAAGCGTGCACGAATCGAACGTTTCGTCGAGTGGAATGCACAATGCCGGTGGCGAGAGATTATCAAGAGATTTGCGTGCAAATATGCGAAGACGAGGAAGATGAGGAAGATGAGGAAGAAAGCGATTCGGACGGCGACGATGATGGATTCGAGGCGGACGCGCAAAAATTAGCGCATTCGGGGAACGACGCCTCCGCTCGACCGGGACGAATAGCACGCAAATACTTCCCCGAAGACGACTCAGAAAACGACGACGTTGATTCCGACGATGAATTGCGAGCGATTGGTTTACGCTCTAAAGCGAATTTAGGCGGTGCGCAAAAACATTTGCTCGTCGTCCTAAAAGACGACCTCGTGGACGCTGTCAAGTGCGGCGACGAACTCCTCATGTCCGTCGTGATTCGTCGACGATGGTTGAAAGCCAGTCGGGATAGAAGGTGTGAAATAGAGCTCGTCGCGCATTGTAACTCACTCACCGTTTTGAGCGTTGATGACGAGGAAGGAAACGCCGGCGACCGGAAAACGAACGACGTCGAGGACGACCAAGAGTACGAAGAGATGAAGGCGTCGTTCGAGAAGTTTTGGCAATCGACGAGCGCTCAAAAGTATCCGTTGCGAGCGAGGGATATCATATTGAAATCGTGTTGCCCGCGAGTATTTGGTATGGCTGGAGCGAAGTTAGCCATGGTGCTCGCCTTAGTCGGTGGCGTCGCTCGAGAGGATGTCAAGACGAAAACGAAAGTGAGAGGCGAGGTGCACTTATTATACGTCGGCGATCCGGGTATAGGTAAATCGCAGTTGCTAAAAACCGCGTGTCGATTAGCGAAACGGTCCGTGTTTACCACCGGTTGCGGTTCAACTGCTGCTGGTTTAACGTGTGCTGCCGTTAAAGACGCCACCACCGGCGAGTGGGGTCTCGAAGCTGGCGCGCTCGTCCTCGCCGATAAAGGCACGTGTTGCGTAGATGAATTCGACGGTATTCGCGAACACGAGCGGGCCACGATTCACGAAGCCATGGAACAGCAAACGTTATCGGTTGCTAAAGCTGGGATTATTGCCACGTTGAATTCGCGAACGAGCGTTATTGCGGCGACGAATCCTAGAAGAGGCACGTTTGACGATCGAGAGAGTTTAGCGGTGAATACCGGTTTAGCGCCCCCGTTGCTTTCTCGATTTGATGTCGTTTTAGTCCTGAGAGATGCCAGAGATCCAGAGTGGGACGAGCGCGTCGCGTCGCACATACTCGGAGAAGTGGATGATAACAATAACAACGGTACCATTAATAAGCGGTTAAAGCTGTCCGCATCGGCGCAAAAGAAACCGTTCTCCTTTGACGGATGGCGCGCGAGTCAAAACGCGGGGAACGCCAACAACATAAACATAAACAATCGAGAACTGTACGTTCCCGCAAATGACAAAAATCGCTACCGAAGTTATAGTCAAAAAGGATTCGGTGACGATCAACTCTCAGATTCCGACGAGGACGATGAAAAGGAAACCGCCGAAGATGTCGAATTTTTTGACGAATCCACCGCTCTTTGGAGCTTTTCGCGCGTGAAAAAATACATCAAATTTGTCAAATCGCGATTTGAACCAACGTTGGACGAAGACGCGGAAAGAATGCTCTCCGCGCACTACCAAAATAGACGCAGGCAAGTCGCAGAAAACAGAGTGGAATTAGGACGAGCGACCGTGCGCGCGTTGGAATCATCCATTCGACTGGCGCAAGCGCACGCAAAACTGTGCTTTCGCGAGGTTGCGACAAAAATAGACGCCACGGTGGCCATCGAACTCATCGGATGCAGCGAAGACGAAATGATGGGTAATAATATGAATCATATCGGGCAAAAAGGCGTTGGAATCTTAATGCGAGATTTTGCTCGATATCCTGATAGACAGCTGAGTAAAGCTTTTAAAACTTTCGATTTTGACATCGACGGGGATGAGTTTCGATAGGTGTTTCGATAGGCATTCTTATTGTTACTAAGTAAAATATAGTGAGTATGTTATATACAAATAAATCTCCCTCGCTCGCTCTCCTTCTTTCTTTCTCTCTCTCTCTCTCTCTTTATATATATAGTATTATTTCCTCTTTGCGTCCTCCTTCTCCCCGTTCTTCTTCGCCTCCTTCTCCGACTTCTTCTTTTCCGCAGGAGGCGGACTCATCACTTTCGCCAAATCCGCGAACGGGTTCGGTTTCTCCTCCGGCATCCACGGCCTTTGCAACTTTTTATTCGAACTCCCGTCTTTTCCGAGCACGTGCACTTGAAACGCCGGCGTCTCCATCATGTTCAGCGGCAACATGATCGATTGCAACACGATAGGCGGATTCAACTTGAAATAAAAATGCAACACCGACGTCATCAAAAACCCGAACGCCTGGCTCGTCCCCGCTTTCTTCACCTCTCTCAAATCGTGTTCGAAATACGTCAACGTCTCCTTCTTCTCCTCGCCGTTGTTGTACGGGTCCTTCGCCGTAACCTCCACGGTATCTTCGCTCAATTTTTTCTCCTTCCTTTTCACTTGCTTGTACATGTAGAAGATGACTACGTAACATAAGGTCACGGAAATTGTAAACGCCATCCGGATTTTCGTCTTGGTCTCTTCGTCGTTCCAATCGATGCCTAAGCGTTTGCTTCCCATGAGGACGATCGGGGCGATGAACATTTTCGGTTTCAATTGCGGAGGTTTCGGGAGGTCATCCTCTTCTTCTTTATCGTCGTCGTCGTCAATAATCTTGTTCGCTTTTGATTTCACCATTTCCATCGTTTTGCCTTTCTCTTCTTTCTTCTCTTTGTTACTATTATTGCCGGTCGTCGTCGTCTCTTTCGCAGTGTTGCTCATCTCTCTCCCCTTGGATTTTCAAAAATGTGCTGATTATGATTTTGATGTGTTTTTGATGACAAAGCGCAGTCTCTCTTTTGCAAAGCTGAATATATATATGCGTGCACTTCTTTTAAGTCACGCGCAGTCTCTCTCTCCTTCTTCGTTTCACAAAACAAAGTCAAAGAGTCTCTTTGTTGTGAAGAACTCGTGTGTCTGTTGGGGGGTGTGAAAGATGATGTGTCGAAGAATAAAAACGTTCGTTGTGTGATTTTCCTTCTTTTTTTCCTTTTTTT
>Ga0129327_10000480_pt1 | contig 24155 bp, 22 predicted proteins | sample CPBDNA_6_FD_111799 | JGI IMG/M metagenome (GOLD analysis project Ga0129327, IMG submission 111799) | Freshwater to marine salinity gradient microbial communities from Chesapeake Bay, USA - CPBay_Spr_31_0.8_DNA | ecosystem: Environmental > Aquatic > Marine > Coastal | place: USA: Chesapeake Bay... | reverse complement strand
GATCTGTTTGGCGGGCTTAAACAGCTTTTAGGTCCGCCAATCAGGTGCTACTAACTTATCTACTTTTCCTACTCATCCTTTCTCCTTTTGTTTTCACTGGCAAAAATGATCAGCTTTAGCTTCGCTTAGGCTTCACAGATAACAGTCTGACGCTCCTGTTGTTGATGAACTGCGGATAACTCTGTACTGTTTGTCAGGTATAGCGGGCCGGCTGTCTGTTGGCGGCTAATAATAAATGCATAAATTGTGCAGACAATAAACGGGAGAATGGGTAGTGGGGGAGTCAAATACAAATCAATCGGTGTCGATCAATGTTGAGGAGTCTGGTTTTTATCAGGGCTTTAACACCTCTGTCGCGGTTATTCCTAAAGTTGTTATTATTGCCTTAATTCTCTGGGTTGGACTTTCTCCAGAGCGAGCCGGTGAGCAGTTGCTGAGCCTGCAGAACTGGTCTATCTCCTCCTTTGGTGGCTGGTATGTCTATGTCACTGCCTTCTTTACTCTGTCCTGTTTACTGCTTGCTCTATGGCCTCGCACTGGCAAGGTTGTACTGGGTCAAGAGGGCGAAAAACCCGAGTTTTCTATGTTTACCTGGCTGTCGATGATGTTTGGCGCCGGTATTGGTATAGGCATGCTCACCTATTCCACGGCTGAGCCGATTTTTCATTTTGCGTCTAATCCGGACACCATTCAGGGTTTCAGCACCGGACTCGATGAGAACAATGTGCGCAATGCCTACAAGTGGGCACTGTTGCATTATGGGTTTACACCCTGGGCCTGCTATGGCGTGGTGGGAATCTCTCTGGGTTATTTAAGTTACGGCCGTGGGTTGCCACTGACTATTCGCACTGGCCTGCAGCCTCTGTTTGGTCGAGCCATGTCTGGCTGGCTTGGACATTTGGTGGATATTGCCGCGATTTTGGCAACATTGATTGGCTTAGGTGTGACCATTGGCTATGGGGTATCTCAGTTTGCCTCTGGTATCTTTAATATCAGTGCTATGGATTGGATTGTTGATGAAGCTGGCAAGCCAACGCTGGCGGCTCAGATTACAGGGCTGGTCATTATTGTTACTGCTTCTTGCTTGTCAGCTCTGTCTGGTTTGCAGCGGGGTATTAAATGGCTGTCGAATATCAATATGGGGCTGTCTATTTTTCTGGTGCTGTTCTTTGTTGTCTTCGGTGCAACATTGTTTGCGGTTAAATCCTTTGGCTATGCCATATGGGACTATCTGCTTGCGCTTCCCTCTATGTCTACCACTGTGTGGAATAACCCGGACACTGAAATGGGTGCGGCACTGCAGAACTGGCAGGGTGCCTGGAATATTTTCTACTGGGCCTGGTGGATAGCCTTTGCGCCATTTGTTGGTCTATTTCTTGCGCGGGTCTCAAGAGGCAGAACGGTGAGAGAATATGTATTGGGAGCCATGATTATCCCCTCATTGATCTGTCTGGTATGGTTTACCTTTATTGGTGCCACGGCTATTGATCTTGAGCTTAGGGGCATAGCTCAGGGTGCCATAGTCAATGCTGATATTTCGGCGCAGTTATTTAAAACCATTAATTTGATTCTGTCTCCAGAGCTGGCGATTGCTCTGTCTGTGGTGGTGGTTACCCTGTTGCTGACTTTCCTGGTGACATCGGCTGATTCAGGTATTTTGATTATTAATACACTGGCGTCAGGGGGCGATCAAAGCCAGAAGCAGGCGGTACATGTGATTATCTGGGGCCTTATCTTTGCGGTGCTGGTAGCAGTATTGCTGGCCGCTGGTGGCATGAATGCACTGCGCTCGGCCATGATTGTGGGTGCACTGCCATTTTCTCTGGTGATGGCGCTGATGACAATTTCGATGATCAAGGCGCTGGTGCTGGACCGAGATTAAAAAAACCGGATTGGGCTAGCCCAATCCGGTTTTAATAACAGCTAGACCAGTCTGTCTGTTACGCGTTTTCTACAATGCGTTTCATATCCGTCATATAACCGCGCAGCTCGTGACCAATGATTTCTACATCATGGTCGCGAATCGCGTCATTTACTTCAATCAGTCGAATATTATCTACTGCGTTAGAGCTGTCGGTTAAACCGCCGCCGAGATCTTCCAGAGTCAGGCTGTTGGCGTGATCCTGCAGCAGTGGCACTGCGGCATGGGTAAACAGGTAGTTGCCGTATTCAGCGGTATCAGAGATCACCACGTTCATCTCGTAGAGCTTGTTGCGGGCAATACAGTTGGCGATCAGTGGCGTCTCGTGCAGTGATTCATAGTAGGCAGACTCTTCAATAATGCCAGAGGACACCATAGTCTCAAATGCCAGCTCAACACCGGCTTTGATCATGGCGACCAGATAGATGCCTTTGTCGTAGAACTCCTGCTCGGTGATTTCAGTATCGCAGTCCGGTGCCTGCTCAAAGCTTGTCTCTGCAGTGGCTGCGCGCCATTTCAGCAGATTGGCATCGTCATTGCCCCAGTCCACCATCATGGTGCGGGAGAATTCACCTTCAATAATATCGTCCATATGTTTTTCAAACAGAGGGCGCAAGGTGACTTTGAGCTCTTCGGACATATCGAAGGCTTTGATTTTAGCCGGGTTGCTCAGGCGATCCATCATATTGGTGATGCCACCGTGCTTGAGTCCTTCGGTGACAACTTCCCAGCCGTATTGGATAAGCTTGCGCGCATACCCTGCATCTACACCCAGATTTAGCAGCTGTTGATGACCCAGAATGGCGCCAGTTTGCAGCATACCGCAGAGGATAGTCTGCTCACCCATCAGGTCTGATTTCACTTCGGCAATAAAGGAAGACTCCAATACACCGGCTCTGTCACCACCGGTGGCCGAGGCATAGGCTTTGGCGATGGCCAGGCCATTGCCTTGTGGGTCGTTCTCTGGGTGCACAGCGATCAGTGTTGGCACACCAAAGCCGCGCTTGTACTCTTCGCGCACTTCAGTGCCCGGGCACTTGGGTGCAACCATAACCACGGTCAGGTCAGGGCGAACTTGCATGCCTTCTTCAACAATATTAAAGCCATGGGAGTAGGCCAGAGTCGCGCCTTGCTTCATCAATGGCATAACCGCGGTTACTGCGGCAGTGTGTTGCTTGTCTGGAGTCAGATTGAGTACCAGATCGGCAGCGGGAACCAGCTCTTCAGCGGTGCCCACAGTAAAACCATTCTCTGAGGCCCACTGAAATGACTGACGTTTCTCGGCAATAGCCTGTTCGCGCAGGGCATAGGAGATATTGAGGCCAGAGTCGCGCATATTCAGGCCCTGGTTAAGACCCTGGGCGCCACAGCCGATAATGACAATATTCCAGTCTTTGATAAATTCGCAGCCGTCGGTGAATTCACTGCGGTCCATAAAGCGGCACTTGCCGAGCTGGGTTAGCTTGTCGCGCAAGCTGAGGGTATTAAAATAATTAGCCATTGTTGGTCTCCGGCCACCTACTAATGGCGGCTGTTAAATGTTGAGTTGCAATCTGTCTGGGCGGCATTGTAACCAGTTTTAAATGTTGCTTAAAACGATATATATTCATCATTATGTTGCATATTTTGCAATACTAGGCTTGCAGGCGTAAGCTGCAGCCATGGACAGTCGATCACTAAAGCTTTTTCAGCATCTGGCTAATAGTCTGCACTTTGGCAAAACTGCCAGTGCCTATCACCTGAGCCCGTCGACATTGAGTCGCACGATTCAGCGTCTCGAGGATGAATTGGGCAGTCAGTTACTAATCCGTGATAATCGCTCGGTGCTGCTGACCAGTGAAGGCAAAAAATTTCTCACCTATGCGGACCAGCAAATATCTCAGTTTGAGTCTTTAAAGCAGTCGCTCAATTCGTCTCAGGAGGAACTGTCGGGCTCGCTAAATATCTACTGCTCGGTCACAGCTTCTTACTCTTATCTACCGCCGCTACTGGAAAAATTCCGCCAGGCTCATCCCAATATTGATATTAACCTGGACACTGGTGATGCCGCCGACGGTATAGATCAGATTAAAAATCAGCGCGTTGATCTGGCGATTGCTGCCCGTCCCGATGATTTAGCCAGTAGTATTCACTTCCAAACTATAGCTACTGTGCCACTGGCGATAGTGGCCCCCAATATTAATTGCTCGGTTAAGCAAGCCTGGCAGGCTGAGGCTATTGACTGGGCAGATCTGCCTATTATTTTGCCGGAGCATGGGGTGGCGCGAAAACGCTTTGAACAGTGGTTTCGACAGAAATACTCAGGCCGTCCCAATGTCTATGCGCAGGTGTCAGGGCAAGAGGCCCTAGTCAGTATGGTGGCGCTTGGCTGCGGTATTGGTCTGTCACCTATTGTGGTGGTGGATAATAGCCCGGTAAAAGACCGTATTCAGATACTGTCTGATACCAGTATCGCGCCTTTTGACCTGGGGCTCTGCTGTTTTAAGAAGAAGCTAAGTGACCCAATTGTGGCTGAGTTTATGGCGATGGCAAATCAGGCCTAATATCCAGCAGCCTATACTGCTAACCGCGGGGTGATGGGCGTGAAAGCCCGCAATCAGAGGTATAAATCCCTACCTAAACTGGTTAAACTAAGGCTTAGAAGCCGCAGTTAAATGGGGCCAGCAATTATCAAGCTAAGGAGACAGAAAATGTTAGCCAAATCTTTTAGAGCTAGTTTCAATGTACTTGTCGCACCCTCCGCCACATTCGAAACAATAAAATCTGAAAAGCCTAGTTGGCTGGTGCCTTTTGTGCTTGTTTCTGGAAGTATTATCGCTCTGTTTCTATATTATTTTGCCAGCGTTGATTTTGCCTGGTTAAAGGAGGGCCTGCTCGACCAAATGGCCGCAGATCAGGAACTCAGTCAGGAGGAGCTAGCTGCGGCTGGAGAATTTTTGACTGTGACGCCCATGGTCTGGTCGAGCACTGTAGGCGGTGTTGTAGCCTTGCTACTAATGAATGCCATTTTAGCTTTGTATTTAAATATAGTCGCGAAATGGCAGGTGAAGGACGAATACAGCTATGGCAACTGGTTTGGCTTTAGTTGGTGGATCAGCATGCCCCATCTGGTCACTGCAATACTCTCCATGCTATTAGTGCTGTTTTCTACCGATGGCATGGTCGCCCTTGAGGACCTGGGAGTAACCACACTGAATAGTCTTATATTTGGTGTTGATTCCTCAAACCCCTGGTTTGGATTTCTCAGTGGTCTGGACGCATTTATGTTCTGGAGCATTGCACTTATTGCGATTGGCCTAAAGTCTTGGTTGGGCATTGATACCAAAAAGGCTGCGACTATTGCCGCCGCACCCTATGCCCTGATCTATGGTATCTGGGCGCTAATAATTATCTTCTCCGCATAAAGAATTAGAGAACAACATGAAAAAAAATATCATTATTGCGGTGGCTATTGTTGCCCTGGTGTCTCTGGCTTATTTTAAAAGTCAGGGCTCAAGAGAGGCGACCAAGGTCAATATTGCCACTGCTGAGGTTCAGGAGATTAAAAGCTCGATCCTTGCATCTGGAACTCTTATTTATAAAGAGCAGGTGCAGTTGCGTTCAGAGGTGATAGGGCAGGTCAGCGAAGTATTGATAGAAGAGGGTGACTCTGTCTCTCAGGGGCAGATCTTAATGCGCCTTGAGCCGCGCACATTTAATGCCGATGTGGAACAGCAGAGCGCCTATGTGCGTATCCAGACTATCGCTATAGAACGGCAACAGAAGCAGCTGGAGAATATCGCTTCGCAGTGGCAGCGCAATCTGAACCTCTACGAGCGCAAGATGATTGGCCAGGACGCGTTTGAGTTAGTAGAGAACCAGTATGCGCTGGCCAAGATAGATTTACGCTCTCGAGAAGAAGCTTTACTCCAGGCTCAGGCGACTCTGGATAAGGCACTTGAGCGTCTGGAGAAAACAGTTTTTCGTTCACCCATAAACGGTGTGGCCACCTCTGTCGATATTAAAGTGGGTGAAACTGCGATCAGTGGTACCACTAATATTGCGGGGTCCAATCTGATAACAGTGGCCGACCCATCTTCAATACTGGTTGAGGTCGAAGTCGATGAGGCGGATATTGCCAATGTGCGCATTGATCAAAAGGCCGATATTTTTGCGGTGGCTTTTCCGGACAAAGCCCTGGTGGGCGAGGTGCAGAGTATTGCCACTTCGGCTAAGCGAACCGATCGTCGCCAGGGTCTGAGCTTTACAGTCAAAATTTTGCTCGATGACGCGGAGGATATTGATATTCGTCCGGGCATGAGTTGCCGCGCAGAAATCTATACCAGTGTAAAAGGCAACAAAGTTGCTGTGCCTATCGAAGCGATTATCTATAAAGAGCTGAGTGACGATGAGCCCGAGGTTGCGACAGAACAGGATTCTAATTCCATCTCGATCTCAGCTGCAGATTCGTCCAGCTCCAACACCTATGTCTTTATTATGGTCAATGGTGAAGCGGTTAAACGCGATGTGGAACTGGGGATTTCCAATGATCAATTACAGGAAATTATTGCCGGGTTAGATGCGGGTGATCAGGTTATTACCGGGCCTGCAAGAGTTTTGGCCAAACTGGACCAGGGTAGTGCTGTTCAAGAAATTGAGAAAAAAGACCAGTGAACCCTGCCGAGATCATTATTGAACTGAGATCGATTGCCAAGCATTACATGATGGGCAGTGAAGGTTTTTATGCTCTAAATGGCATAGATCTGGATATTTATCTCAATGACTATATTGCTATTGTTGGATCCTCTGGGTCGGGAAAGTCGACCCTGATGAATTTGCTGGGATGTCTGGATTATCCTACTGATGGAGAATATCGTCTCAAGGGGACCAATGTTGCCACCCTCGACGAAAACAGCCTGGCGGGTATCCGCAATCGTGAAATTGGTTTTATTTTTCAAAACTTTAATCTCTTGCCCCGTGCCTCAGCCTTGCAAAATGTAATGCAGCCTCTGATTTATCGCGGTGTTCCTATTGATGAGCGCAAGCAGCGAGCGCAGGAAGCACTGAGTATGGTGGGACTGCAGGACCGTATGGATCATGTACCTAACCAGTTATCTGGTGGCCAGCGCCAGCGGGTTGCTATTGCCCGTGCTCTGGTAACCAAGCCGGCTATTTTGTTGGCTGATGAGCCCACGGGCAATCTGGATTCTTCGACTACGGTTGAGATTATGGCTCTATTTGACCAGCTACATAACGATGGGCAGACATTGATTATAGTCACCCATGAGCAGGAAATTGCCGATCGCTGCAGGCGGGTGATTACCCTGAAGGATGGGCGACTTATCTCTGATGCCACCAACAGCCAAACTGTAATTTCTAAAGCTAAGCGAGCAGGTTCCAATGCCTAGCCTAGCTTTTAAAATTATTGAGGGCACTCGCTCCGCTGGTCAGTCGATCTTTGCCCATGGTTTTCGCAGCTTTTTAACCACATTGGGTATTATTATCGGCGTTGCTTCAGTGATTGCCGTGGTCTCTGTGGTGCAGGGCTTTAGTGCCAGTATCAGTCAGGAATTTGATGGCATGGGCACCAATGTGATCAATATTGATTCCTATACGCCACGCAAAGCGCGACTTCAGGGAGTTAATGCAAAACTTAGCTACGATGACTTTCTCGAGATCAAGCATAGGGTAAAGGGCATTAGTAATGTCACGCCCACAGTGCGTGTCTGGGGTCCCAATGCGGTGATCTCCTACAGAGGTCAATCTGCGGACACCATGGTGATAGGTACAGCATCTACCTATCAAAAGCTCTATACAGTCTATCCAGATTTTGGCCGCTTCTTTAATAGCAGTGATGACAAAAGTCGCCGTCGAGTGGCTGTTCTAGGGCCCTCTATTCTTAATAAGGTTGATATTAAAGGCGACCCGATCGGCCAGTATCTCAGCGTGTCTGGAGAATGGTTCAAGATTATAGGTATCGCGGAAAAACGCGGTAAGTTGCTGGGCTTTGATCAGGATGACTTTATTCTTCTACCCTACAGTACCACTCGCGCCCTACTGGGTGGGGCCGATGAGCCAGATATCTCCATCAGTTTACAGGTGGATGATATGCAGAATATGGAGCAGATAAAGCAGCATCTGAAGAACCTGCTGCGCCGTAACCACAAACTCAATAAAGAGACGGCCGACGATTTTAAGATTGCCACGGCTGATCAAATGCTCGATACCTTTAATCAGATTATTGGCAGCACCACCCTGGTGCTGGGTGGCATTGTGGGTATCTCACTGCTGGTGGGTGGCATAGGTATTATGAATATTATGTTGGTCTCGGTAACCGAGCGCACCAGAGAGATCGGTATACAGAAAGCTCTGGGAGCAACTCGCTTTGATATCCTGCTGCAGTTTCTGATTGAAGCTGTGTTCCTGTGCTTGCTGGGCGGGCTAATCGGCTTGCTACTAGGTTTTGGCGCAGGCTCGCTAATCAGTACAGTTACAGATCTGCCCGCAGCCACTGTGCCTATGTGGGCCGTTGTTCTGTCCTTTGGCTTTAGTGCGGGCATAGGATTGATATTTGGCATTATTCCAGCATCTAAAGCGGCCAATCTTGATCCTATTGATGCGCTGCGCTACGAGTAATGCTGCCATGGACGACTTTATTTTAAACTGGTTAAACGCTAACAAACAGAATGCCTGGATGGCGGTGCCGGTGCTGGCATTTCTCGAGGCTTGCCCAGGCGTAGGTCTGCTGGTCTCAGGAGTTATTCTTTTAACAGTTTCCACGGTTCTCTATACCGAACAGATAGCAACGCTATCACAGATAGTGCCGCTGGCGTTCGTCGGAGCCTGCCTTTCGGACCATATAGGGTTTTACCTAGGCCGCTGGATAGGACCTAAATTTCATCAGCAGCCTTTTGCGATCAAACGTGCTGAGCAGCTGCAAAAAGCTGAGGCTTTTATCTTGAAATACGGCGCTGCCGCCATTATTTTAGGCCGCCTGATGACCGCTGTAAGAAGCTTGGTGCCCATGTTGGTGGGGATCAGTGGCACTAGCCGGTTGAAGTTCAGTTTATTCGATATAGCCGCGAGTATGATTTGGGCCCTGGGTCTTGGCTTGCTGGTTATTGGCTTGGATAACCTGCTGCCGGGATAATTCTGAAGGTTTAATATTACCTCGATAACTGGCACTATGATCTGAATAATAAAAAATCAGCCCCTAGGGGCCTATAAAAACTGCGGGGGGCTAGCATGAGCACAGCGAGTAACCTATCTTCGATCAGTAAATCACCATTTGATAGTTGGCGAACCATTGTTATCAGTCTGTATATGACCTTGGTTGGCTATGGCGTGTTGGTGGGTATTCCTGTTATCAGTACCGCCTGGGTCACATTGCTAGGCTTTTCTGAGGTAGAGGTGGGCCGGGTCGCAGGAGCTGATCTGGGCGGCCTGTCACTAGGTGCCATACTGACTTCATTGCTGATCTCCAGGGTAAATCGCCGCTGGCTGATTATCTGTGGTTTGGGTATTGCGGTGCTGGCTAATTGGCTCTGTATAACCCTGGTGGATTACAACCAGGTGCTGTGGCTGCGGCTGTTGGCAGGGTTTGGCAGCGGTATTTATACGGCGGTGGCCGTGACTTCCCTGGGCGCAAGTTCCAAGCCAGCCTTAGCGTACAATGCCATGTTGTTTGCCTTCGCCTTTTCTCAGGCTCTCGAGCTGCACTTTTTACCCTTACTGTCTATGGCCGGTATTTACTGGGTGTTTATCTGTTGCTTTCTGATTACCCTGCCATTTATCCGTTGGATTCCGCCTTATGCCGTTGCTAGAGAGGTAGCTGTCGAATCTGAATTGGCGCCCCAGGCAGCAACTATGGAGCCTAGACAGGCGGCCATGCCCAACTATGTACCCTGGTTATGCTTGGCTGCCATGGTGATAACTTATATCAACATTGGCTCCTACTGGACCTATATTGAATTGGCGGCCCTAAATGATAAGGCTACCCCCTCATGGATTAATCAGGTGCTGGTGTGGTCATCATTTTGCAGCCTAGTCGGCTGTGCCTTTGCCACTGTACTCAGTAATCGCTTTGGTCTGCTGCGACCTTTGCTGGTGGCCCTATTGACCATGGGACTGATTGTAGGCCTGCTGGTCAACGGTATTACCGATATGACCTTGCTGGTGAGTGTATTCTCATTCAATCTGCTGTGGATTTTTATTGATGTCTATCAGATGTCAACTATTGCCAATATTGATCCGGTCGGTAAATATGCAGCGCTGATGCCTGCGGCTCAGGGTCTGGGTCAGATTATCGGACCTAATCTAGCGGCCTCAATTCTGGGTTTACAGCTGGGTTACAGCTCGGTATTCCTGATGTGTTCCGGGGCAGCTTTATTGGCTATGCTGATTTACACATTTATGTTTTTCCGCTTTAAAACCAGCATGCCGTCTCTGGCTTATGCTACTTAAGTCTGTGCCTAAGCCTGCTCCTAAGTTTAAGCCACAAAGCATTAAGTAGCGCTTGCCGCCGCGGCTTTTTTGCCAAACATAGTCTCAAGCTCTTCAAGCGATTTGCCTTTAGTTTCTGGCAGTAGCCAGGCAACCAGAATCAGACCGATTACCGCAAATACAAAGTATGAGAAGAAGGTCAGGGCCGCGCCCAGCACACTGAGTTCGAGTGGGAACAATAGCTGGACCAGAAAACTGACCATGCTGTTGATCATGCCGACAAAAGATATGGCCACACCGCGCAACTGGTTGGGGAATATTTCGCTAAACAGAGCCCACATTACTGGCCCCAGCGACATAGCAAAGGAGGCCACAAAGCCCAGTATGCCCACCAGTATCAATACTGCATTCATCTGGGCGGCACTCTTGATCAGTTCACTCTCATACTTGCGCGCAGCCTCGGCCCCTATGGCGTCGGCGACGGCGGTCTTAAATTCCACATCGCTCTGATAAACCACACCCACCAGGCTATTGAGTTGGCCGGCATCAAAGTTGCTGCCAACAGCTTCCATCTGTTGGATTTGCGCCACAGACTCGGATTTCAATTCATAAGTAGCCTGAGAGAAACCATAGGTGCAAAGGGCCATGCTGATAGCTATACCAGACAGGCCAACCAGCAATAATGGTCTGCGGCCCCAGCGATCGATCAGGGCTATGGCTACTAGCGTGAAGACAACATTGATCAAACCTACTAATACAGCCTGAGCGAAGGCGGCATCTGTGCCAATTCCGCTCTGTTCGAAGATGGTTGGCGCATAGAAGAAGATCGCATTAATACCGGTAATCTGTTGCACCACGCCCACAATAATGCCGACTACTAGTGCCAGTCGCATTCTGGGCCCAAAAATGCCGCCAATGCGTGCCCATAGCGATTCATTTTCCGTAGCTGAGCTCTGGGTGATCAGGGATATTTCATTATCAACCTGATCGGCGGGCACCAACTTGGCCATCACTGCGCGAGCTTCCCGCTCTCTGCCTTTTTGAATCAACCAACGAGGGCTGTCGGGGATAGCAAACAGAGCGATAAAAAATATCAATGCGGGGACAATTTCAAAGCCTAGCATCCAGCGCCAGGCCTGCTGATCAAGCCCCCAGGCGCTGACCCACTCTGCACCGGACGAGCTTAGGCCTAGAATATAATAGTTGGCGAAATAAGCAGCTGACAGGCCGACCACAATATTTAGCTGATTGACCGATACCAGTTTGCCGCGCCGCTGCGCCGGTGCAATCTCGGCAATGTACATGGGAGCAATAATCAATGAGGTAAAGGCAAATCCGCCCAGTGCCCGTGCTGCCAGCAACATGACATATGAGGTAGACATTGCCGAGCCCACTGCAGAGACCAGGTACAGAAAGGCAATAAACATTAGGATTTTTTTCCGCCCAAGCGCATCGCTCAATGGGCCGATCAGCAATGTTCCAATGGCACTGGAGAGAGTGGGTGCGGCGACTACAAACCCAGCTTGAATAGGGGTTAGGCCAAACTCAACGGTTACCGGACCAACAACACCTGAGATAACTGAGGCATCGAAGCCAAAAACAAAACCGCCCAGAGATACAATAATTGCGCAATAGATCGCGTAGTAGGATCGATATTCCATTGGAGTTCCAAAATAGATTAGTAGTGGTTTATTTTTATTATCCTGCACTCTTTGGGTAAAGACGCAATCAAAAGCGGGTTTTAATCTCCGCCATCTGCCGTTGAAACGCGCGGCTATCTTCCCATCGGACGCAACCGGGCTCTAACTTACCCGCTAATAGCTCCAAGCTTACGTGCTCAATTTGGTAATTAAAACCTTGATGGGGCCGATTTTCGTTAAAGCGGTCCACAGAGTCGTTGAACCTGTACAGTGTGGCTTCACGGCCCCCCCAGTAATCGGCAATGCTAATGGTGCCCTCGTCGCCAATTAATGTGAGATAGTTATTTAACTTGCAGCGAAACGAGGTAGTTAGCTGGGCAGTGGCTGTATCTCTGCCATAGCTATTGAGTATCACCACATCGTCTTCAACGCCATTCTCAGCGCTGTGATGCCAAACAGTCTGGGTATCTGGGTCCTGTCGCAGAAACAGCCAGGCCATGGCGATGGGATAGATACCCATCTCTAGCAAGCAGCCGCCGGCAAGGCGGTTGTCGTATTCTCTCAGATCAGGACTGTAGGGCAGGGAAAAACCAAACTCGGCCTTTACATGACACAGATTGCCAATTCGTCCCTCGGCCACCCATTGCTGGGCTTTTTGAATAACGGGCATAAAGTAGGTCCACATGCCCTCCATAAAATAACGCTCCTCCTGTATGGCTACGGCAATAACCTCTTCCAACTCCTGAGGCGTCACAGTTGCAGGTTTTTCACAGAGCACATGTTTACCGGCGCGCAGTGCTGCTATAGCTTGATCTTTGTGGTGGCTATGGGGCGTGGCTATATAGACGGCATCCACATTGGGGTCGGAAAATAACTCGGCATAGCTGCCATAGGCCTGAGCGATAGAAAACTCATCGGCAAATACCTGCGCTGGTGCCAGTTGGCGGGCGGCAATTGCATTGAGGCTGGCATGGGGGGCATGCTTAATATCAGTGGCAAAGGTTTTGGCGATTCGGCCTGCGCCAATAATGCCCCATCGGATTATGGGTTCTCTGTGGCTCATGGCAGTCGCTCTTCGATCACTGTGCTGGTGGAAAACTGATAGCGCATATTCCGGTAAACACAGATATCAGTAATATCCGCCGCAGCGCCAGCGGGACAGCAGCGGTAGTTGGTTGAGGCTCTGTGGGAGCCTACTGCCGGTAGTACACGGTGCCAGAGATGGCCATGTATCAGGATAAGTGTGCCTTTTTTTGGGCTCAGGGTGATTTGCTGTGGAAAATCTTCGTCAATATCACCAACACTAATAGGCCCTTGTCTGTGGGTGCCCGGCATCACCAGAACTTCTCCTCCGGTGCTGGCGTCTATATCCATGCTGTACACCAGACGATTGAGATTAAACTGAGATTGGTCTTCTGGCGGGCAGTCTTGATGCCAGCTCTGCCCATTGGAGCCTCGATGGCTAAACATTACCATACTATAGAGGCTGGACCAGCCAGCGCCCAGAATGGCATGGGTTAGCTTGATTAGGTTCTGGTCCTTTTCGGCACTGTCAAAGTTATCGACCCCATCTAGTTGTGGGAACCAGGGAATAACATCTGTATTTGATTTTTTCAGGAATTCATCGTTATGGACAAACTCAGGGTTGTTGCCAAAGTGTTCCAGAATAAGTGCCTGATAGCTGTCCATAAGCTCCATATCAAAGAAATTATAGATGCATAAATAGCCTTGCTGCCAAAACTCTTTGGCGAGGGAGTTAATATTCATGGGTTAGCAAAGTGAACTTTATCTAGGAATAGACTAAAAGTTTATAACGGTGGAAATATAAAAGCGACTGTGAAATACAGGAGTAGGTAGTGCCAGTTTATCTGGGTTATCCAAATTCACTGATAAACAGGACGTTATAAAGCAGTCCATGCTCACAAAAATAGACTTTATCATCCATGGTTCTGTCTCCAGATTTGGTGTTCCAGTCATTGGGGTGGTAGTTACCCAGGTTACTGGATTGCTTATAGAGGTTGGAAAGTGGAAAGGTTCAAAAATGCTCAGAAAGTCGATGCTGTGAATTCTCTTATACAGCTACCTTACTGATATATATAAGGAAGTTTGGTAGCTACGGGTGGACTTGAACCACCGACCCCAGCATTATGAATACACTTCTCCATGACACGAGTTATATATTTTAGTAATAAAATCAATAGATTAGTGTGACCCAATCTCAGAATACCGTCCAAAATATCGTTCCCCAATCGTTCCCCATTTAGTATTTTTATATTAGTATCTGGGGTATGACGAAATCGTTTGAGACCAATCAGGAAAAGCACTTCAGAGACTTCGGTCATATCGTTTTGTATCAACGAGCAGACCGAGGTGTTCGTTATTACGCACGAATCAAAATAGACGGGTCAAAGGGTTATAGAAAGATTTCAACGGGTAAGTCTGACCCAAGGCAGGCATTGAATGTCGCAGAGACGAAATACCGTGAGTTGATTCTTCTTCAAGATAGAACTGGTGACATTCATCACAAGTCGTTCTTGGTTGTAATGCGAGAGTGGGAACAGTCGGTTCGGAAGTCATCTACAAGAAGTCCTAAGTTGATTGATGACTACATTGAGAAGATGGAGAGATACGCAGTTCCATTCTTCAAGAGGTTCTCTGGCATCGCAGAGATTCGTGAAGTTCATCTGGAAGAGTGGATTGATTACCGAAGGTCTAACTATCTTCGGTCTAAACCAAAAGATACGACCATCACTAGAGAACTAGCTGGCATCAAGCAGGTGTTTGAGTTTGCGGTGTCTAGAGAATACCTACCAACTAGGTTGAAGTTTCCAGTGATTGGTTCACCACCCAATCCAAGACCAGCATTCACCACAGACCAATACAGGAAGTTGTACAGGGGTCTAAGACAGTCGGTAAATGACGGTCAAGGACACCCTTCACACTATCGTGCGAGGTTCTATCTTCATCACTATGTTCTGATACTTGCGAACTCTGGAGTTCGTATTGGTGAACTCAGAGGACTCACTTGGGCTGACATAGAGTCTCGTAGAGACGGACAGGGTGTCTTGATGTATGTCAGAGGAAAAACCAAGAAACGAAGACAGGTGGTTCCACAACCATCAGTCGCAAAGTATCTGAAACGCATCAAGGACTATCGTGAGGGTGAACTGGGTAAACCAGTGCCAGATAACGAACCTGTCTTCTGTAGTCTCAACGGTTCAACTGTTGAGAGTTACAAGAAGGGTTTCAAGTCAGTCCTCAAGTCCATTGGATTGACTGCGGATGACGAGGGTAATCCTTTCACTCTGTACTCACTGAGACACACCTACGCAACGATGAGAATCATCAACGGGGTGCCGCATTACTTCATCGCATCCAATATGGGGACTTCAGTTGAGATGTTAATGAAGTTCTACGGTCACCTAGTCAATGAAAGTGTCGCTGACGAGATTACAAAGGTCAGATGATTTTCTGATTTTTTGATAACTGAATTACTTAACTCTAACTGTTAAACAACATATTTTATGGCTGTAGCTACAATAATTTGATGCCGTACAGAATCAGATAGCAGCTCCGTAAGATCATCCGCCATCATGCAACAGCAACCGCCGGTTGCAGCTTTTCTTGCCATGACTTTAACAGGGAACTGTTATCTATTTCCCAGGGATGAAAATCTTGCTGGAAAAAAGCTTTATAGGCAGGGATATGAGCTCTAATAAAACCGTCTTTTGAAAACAGGAATTTAGAGAAACTTTTAAAGGTTTTCCACTTCCAAAGTTGCTTATCATGACGCAGCATTTTAACAGCCACCGAAAAAACATCTTTGAACAGAAAGAAAATTACAAAGCGCATCATGCTCGCCCGCATTTTATAACTGCCGCCAATTTGATTGTAGACATCGAATGCCACAGATTTGTGCTCAAGCTCTTCAAGCGAATGCCACTGCCAAAGCTCAGCTATAGGCTTAGGCATACTTTTTATTAAACGCTCTTCTAACAGATTTTCACCAAAGGTGGCAGTGAAATGCTCTGCTGACACAGTTGCAGCCAGATTGACACGAGGAGTGTACCGTGGATTCTTTTTTGCACTCTCAAGTCGGTTCAGAAAAACTCTCTCCAGCTTAGCTAAATCATAGCCTCGTTGTTGGCATAGCAGCCTATTATATTTTCGATGCTCTCGGCTGTGTATGGCCTCTTGCTGGTAAAAGTCTTTAACTTCGCTGGCTAACTTTGGATCCGTGATACGGTCTTCGTAAGCTCGAACAGAGTCAATAAAATTTCGCTCGCCTGATGGAAAACTAATGCTCATGGCATTAAAAAACGCAGTTAAAAATGGGTCATTATCTGCCCAATCAGTCGCCAGAATCTTCTCCAGCTCAAATGTCATATTTCTAACCTCAATAGAAAGATCATTCGGCATTGTGGATTCTAAGTTTATTGCAGTCATAGGGCTCTCCTCGTTTATATTGCGATCACGATATCACCTTATCTCTTAATAGCAGGGATATTTTCAGTCAAGCTTAGGGATATTTTCGTTCAACCATGTTAAGGTCTCAGGCGCTTGAGACCAATTAAACTTGATAAATTAGGCCAATGTGGTGACCAACCAACCGATACATAATCATCTATTCGAACAGCTGCTCATGATCTTGGCAGAGCAAGGCATCTCTTCACAGCAGCTTTTTGAGTTGCCCGAGCTCGGCACATTTAAAGGTCGAGAAACGCAAACCATAGAGCGAGCTAAAATTCCTAATCTGCTTCAGGCTGCAGTCGCTCTAACCAATGACCCTACATTGATGATTCGTCTCGGACAAAGAACCGATATAACTAATCTGGGCACCTTTGGTTTTGCGTTGATGAGTTGCGCTACCCTACAGGAGGCACTCAAGCTTTTACTCCGCTACCAATCCATTACTGGCCCAGGGTTATCCTTTCAAACCTTGGAGTCAGATGAGGATATTATTCTGCGCACCTACATTGAGATAGGCAATCCACTGCAGAAAAGACTCCTTACTGAATTGGTGTTTTCCCAAATAGTACGGATTGCCCAAATTCTTACTAATCGTGTGACCAACCAGAGTGAACTTCGCTTCAGTCATGATGATGCGAGCAGCCTGCAGGCCTATAAGGCCATCCTTAGCGTGCCCACTAAGTTCAACCAAAGTCATAGTGAATTAGTAGTATCTAAAAGTATCATTAAGTCCAAAATTACTTCTTCTAACCCGGTGGCACACGTGATTTTTCAACAGCAATGTGAGGATTTGTTGCGCGGACTAAACAGGATAGAGAATTTCTCTGCTGCTATAAGGCGAATGTTAATTCAGGCTGGTGGCGAATTCCCTGATATCAATCATATCGCTAAAACACTGTATGTGAGTGAGAGCACACTCAGACGTCGTCTCAGAAATGAAGGTACTAATTTTCGCGTGATATGCGATGAGGTAAGAAATATCTTGGCACGTCAATACCTCGCAGCGACTGAACTCACTATTGCGGAGATCGCCTCGTTATTAAACTACAGCGAACCTGTTAGCTTTCGCCGCGCCTTTGTGCGCTGGAACGATATGACGCCAAATAAGTACCGCCATGATCAGAGGCTCCCTAAGCAGGACAACTAATTTAGCTCCGAAGGGGATATCATAAGGCAATAATGACGGAGCGACGCTTGAAATCAATCTCTCTAAAGGTCGCCTGGTCTATCTTGAAGGTCTTCTTGACCAACTTGTCCAGTTCATCATCAGATAGGTCATTATTTTTCAAACGGACGTCCGCGACCAATGCTATTAAATCGTCATAAGTTTGATATTTCATACAGCAGACTGACTCCGATATCGGTAGACAGAAGCAACACCGATATTGAGTTCGTTCGCAATCATAGACGGTTTCATACCCTGTAAATGTAATTTCTGAATATCCTTCTCCATTCGTCTTGCGGTAGGAACACGACCTTTGTATTTGCCTTCCTGTTTTGCCTTCGCAATACCTACCTTTTGGCGCTCCAACATCATCTCGCGCTCCCATTGTGCGATGCCACCAATCATAGTGATTTGTAATCGACCCGTCGGAGATGACGTATCGAGATTCAAATCAAGAATATGTAACGACGCACCTTTTGACTCCAGTTCTTCAATCTTCTTCCAAAGGTCTGTAATGCTACGTGCGAATCTATCAAGTTTCGTAATGACAACCACATCCCCTTCACGAGCGAATTCAATACAGTTTTCAAACTCAGGACGTTTCTGAATGGATGATACTTTTTCAGAGAATATCTTCTCGCATCCTTGAGACTCTAATCGTTCAATTTGGTCTTCCAGAGAGTATTTCTGGTCAACAGTGCTAGTTCTTGCGTAACCAATCTTCATTATTTAAATCCTCTATCACTAGGAACTAAGACATTATGAATGGCAATTATCAAAATGGCAAAGCAACCCATGTGATAGAGTTTTGGGATGGTATTTGGTTTGTCACTCGACTAAGGTCTATTGATAAGGGCACTAGCTAAGTCGGTGTGATTTGATTAGACTTACTGGATGAAACTACCTATAGACCAAATCCAGTCTCACCCTCTAAATCAATCCATCTATGACTTATCCAACATAGAAGACTTGGTGGTTAGTATTGGTGAGGTTGGTCTCCTGACTCCTTTAGTCGTGAATCAACAGTTCCAACTTATCTCAGGTCACAGACGAATGGAGGCTATGCGGACACTTGGGTGGTCGGAGACGGACGTAGACGTCATAGAGACCTCATCAAAGGACGAAGAGAAGACCTTACTGGTTCATTATAACAAACAAAGGGTCAAGACTAGTCGCGAGATAATCAATGAGGCGGAAATGCTCAGACCCTTATATGCGATGGGACAGGGCAAGAGGTCAGACCTAACTTCTGTTCCACGGAACAAAAGTCACGGTAGAGACGCATTGGCAGAATCAGTCGGGGTCTCATCGTCTCAACTAGGAAAACTATTATTCATCCAGAAACAGAATCCTCTCTACATCACTGCGATTGATGAGGGAAAACTGACTGTCCGACAGGCATATACGCATCTCTCTAGATTGAAGAACGAAAGAGACGCAAAGATACCTGCCGCAAAGGGTAAGAAAAAACCATCAACGGATTCATTCATATTTCACAATAAGAGCAGTGAAGTAATGGAAGAGGTGGAGACAGGTTCTATTGACCTGATATTCACCTCACCACCTTATTGGAATAAGCGAGTCTATGGAGGGGTTACTCTGGGTAATGAGAGGTCACCAGACGACTACGTAGACAACTTAGTGTCACATTTGGATGAGTGTTCTCGTGTTATTAAGGAGACAGGGTCATTCTTCTTGAATATGGGTGACACCTACAAGGATGGAAACTTGATGAATCTCCCCCATAGGGTAGTAATCAAGTTACAAGACGCAGGGTGGATACTAAGAAATACCATCATATGGAATAAGACTAACCCAAAGCCCCACTCAGGTAAGACATCACTCAGTCCTACCTACGAGTTTATATTCCATCTAGTCAGGTCTTCTAAGTACAAATACAACCAAATACTCGCACCCAATAAGTCAGACGCAGACTTCAGAGTTCCCAGGCATCGTGAGGTGGGTGGTTCTGTTCCTGATATGGTTTATCCCATGATGCCTCGTGACGGTAAGAATATAGGTGATTTCTGGGATGAGTCGGTTGTGAAGACTGCGGTAGCCAAGAACATCCCGGCACCAGAGGGTGTAGAACACCCAGCACCATTTCCCGAACAGATTGTGACTCTTCCCGTCCTTCAAACAACCGATTGGGGAGACCTTGTTCTAGACCCGTTTATGGGTTCAGGAACTACAGGGAAGGTTGCGAATGGATTGGGTAGACGATTCGTTGGATACGATGTCACTGATTATTTGATTTCCTGATTACCAATCAAAAAATCAGGAAATCATTAGATACTTCCGTCTGCGATGTTCTTCATTAGGACATCGCATCTTTTTACATATCCAGAGATATACCCTTGAACTCTTCGTTTGATGAGACGGTTGGACTCAAGTTCTGCCTGTTTCTGTTCCCACGCAAAGTAATCACCACGAGTCTTGTCATCATTCACATCCATCGTCACCCAAGATTCCTTTGTCGTATAAACAGCATCGTCTTGAACTCTCTTTCGTTTGCGAGGATTGTCTCTCCACCTACTGACACCAGTAGTTCGTTTTTGTTGTTCAGTTGGAGAAGTCCAAAGGTCACGGTCAGCATCAACTAAAGACTTCGCAACCTTACGACCCTTTTTCTCTTCAATGTGTCGGACATAACAACCCACAGTCCAGTAGTCACCACGATACAGATTCTCGTAAACGAGTAGGGTGGTTCTTAGGTCATCTGCCCGTGGTGTTGATTCAGTGTGGAACTGTGCGGTCTCTGGTTGTCCCTCTGGGAACCCGAAGAGGTCTCTCCAATGTTCCTGCCACCACACATCAAACTTGGTCTCCATTACCACCTCACGACCACCCCAAGACTGATACTTAGTCCAGTCAACGGTATATCGGTCGTCCCTCTCTGCGTGTTGGAGGAACTTGAACCAGTATAGAAAGACCACTTTGCGATGTTGAATCCAAAGACCTGCCGACTTGTCATATCGGATGTAGGGAGACTTAGACATCCGTCTCCGTTCATACATCGTTAGTCGTTTTCTCGCAGGTCTAATCAAATAAAACTCCACCTAGGAATGAGCAGTTCGGTTCATCTCACACGAGATTATACATCTTGTCGGGAGAGGACTTCATTCATTACGGATGGCACATCTACTCCGATTCCTAGAGATGAAAACTCCACCTAGGAATGAGCAGTTCAGTTCTCCCCGACAGAGAAAATACTTATGTCGTTGGGGAGAACTGAGTCCCCCCTTTCCAAGGACACTTTATTCAGGGGGACTCAAAGGAAACTTTGTAATGAAAAATGTAAACCAAGAAATACCCGTCATCACCATTGGTGAGGGTAGTAAGCAAAAAATCAGTCCGTTGTTGTTACGGCACTATCTAGAGTCAGAGGGCTTCGGTCAGTTTATGACTACCAATGACCGAACCGCTAAAAGGTTCTACTTCCGCAACGATGAGAATGTTCTTCGTTTATTCAATGCTGACAACATCCGTGACTTTGTCGTCAAACAACTTGAATCATTCCTAGATGGTGATGACATAGGTCAGGCAACTCTTCTCATTGACCTGATGAGTCGTTATAAGTCATTGGAATCTGAAGTCCTATTCTCTATCCAATGTTTTGGTGAGTTAGACAACAATGACTCTGAGAAAATGGAACTTGCGAGTGATGACCGCAACACTTGTTTTATTCGGTTCTTGAACGGTGTGGTAGTCATCACCAAGGATGACATCAAGGTGATTCCTTACTCAGAACTTACCGATAAGGGCTCAGTCTGGGAGAACTCAATCATCGGAAAGAACATTGAGATTGATGAGACACAAGGTCTCTACGAACAGTTCTGTCGGAACTCAATGCGTGTCCGTGACAACAAGCTGGCATCAGCAGATTCAGATTGGACTCGTGAATATCCAATCACTGATTCGGTTGAGAAAAACTTTCAGTCATTGCGGTCATCAATCGGTTACTTGATTCACGCAGATAATACGATTCAGAAGGCAGTCATCTACATTGACCGCAACTCAACAATCACCAAAGAAGAAGGTGGTAATGGTAAGACCGTCGTTATGAAGTCAATCCAATACTTCCGTGACCGTATGTCCGTAAACGGCAAACAGTTCTACAGAAACAATGGTGGAGACCGTTTCGCATTCTCTAATGTGACCCCATCAACTGGTTTGATTCACATTGATGACATTGATAAGAACTTTGACTTCAAGTCGTTATTCGCATTTCTAACTGGAGACTTAGAGGTTGAAGGTAAACATAAGGACAAAATCATCATTCCTGAAGACCGCAAACCTAAGTTTGGAATCACTACCAACTATGTTCTTCAAGGTGGTGGCACGAGTCACTCACGCAGACAACACATCGTTGAGTTCGGTGACTATTGGAACCGATGTAGTAAAGAAGGTGAGGAACCTTGGTTACAAGAACACCTTGGTAAGAAGTTATTCAACGATTTCAATCAAAAGGATTGGAATCAGTTCTATACCTTTGGATTCAAGTGTATTCAGTTGTTCCTTCGTGAAGGTCTCGTAAGTGGTGCGATGGGTTCATATGAAGAGAAGCAGCTGGCAACCAGTGTTGCGTCTGAACCTGAGGTTCAAGAGTGGATTCGTAGCTACGTAATGGAACGAAGAGTTCAGTTGGATCACCACGTCAATGGTGTTGCTGATTACGCACTTCACCTCATATTTACCAATGACATTGACCCAAGGATTACGAAGTATTGGGACAAGACAAGATTGAAGAAGGCACTCTATGAGTATGTATCCAAGTTGGATGGATACGATTGGAACCCACACAAAGCAAATCGTGGCAACACAATGTCTGAACGTAGATTCCTAGTTCAAGAAGAGGATGGTGTTCAGAAATCCTACATCAAGATTGTGAGTGACTCTGACTCCGATGCGGTCACCACGTCACCTGCCAATGACGATGACTTTGGTGAGGAGTTCTTCGCAAAACACATAGGAAAAGACTGATACACGAATCAATCGTGGACACAGAGAACCGACTCACAGTCGGTTTTTCTGTAGGTGAACTTTTTTACACTTATTTTCCATTTTTACTCATTTCGAAGGTATTACTTGTATATATACATATGAGTTCTAAAAAATAGTTGTGAATGTTCTGACAAGTTACACACGTGACCACTGTTCAAAACACCTACACAGGACAACCATCCCATCACATCAGGGATAACTCATAGATGTAAAGTGAGAGGGCAATGTTTGAACGATTCGCAACCCTCATTGAGTCCAGCTGCTACCTTAGTCGGTGACTGGAACAACCGTCATCCTTCACAGGGGTGAATAATGAGTAAAAGGCGACCATTGACCTGCCTACCCCTCTTTGAGGTTTCATTGACTAAGGGTGTTTGGATACTTCAGGTTCAACTGGAATAAGACACACTTCATTGTGGTGGTGAAGTGTGTCTGTTGCTTAGGTTCAACAGGGTTTGTGGATGATTTCCTGATTAGTTGATTAGGTAATTTCTAATCAGGAAATCAACTAATCATTAGGTTATTAGAAATAAGTTTATGGGGTCAAAGAATGAAACTAACAAAGAGTGCGGCAACAAGAATCACAGGTATGAATCAAATGAAGGTGGATGCGACAAGACTGTCACCAGATGACTCTAACCAAGTGAAACTTGTAAAAGACATCAAGAGTGAGATTGATAAACGACTTCGGAGTAAAAAGGACTTCACAGTCATCATCGTAGAATAAGCGGAGGATAATATTTTGATAGATATCGAAGAGATAGTTAGGGATGAGGTGGACAGACAGAAGTCTGTCTTAACCTTGGTTGGGGATTTGGACGAGTATTCCAAACGAATGGTTTTGGGTAGGTCTGAAGACAAATACAAGAGGTGTAAACAATTAATAGAGATAGAGGAGTATTGATGGGTGACCAAACTTTAGTGCCGTTTTGTTTGAAACTAGATAGACAAACTTGGGATAGAATTAACTCGCAACGTAGCCAGCGAATGGGTATAACTAACCCTGACCCAGTAACGAAGACTCAGTTCCTGCGCGAGGCAATTGGTTGGTATTGTGACTTCGTTGATTCCAGATACACCAAGAGATATGACCTGTTACGGGAGATCAAGCAGGCGCAGGAAGAAGATACTCCGTTGGGGTTTTACTCTGATGATGGTCGAGAGTCGAGTTGGTTGTGACGTAATCCTGATGCCCTTGGTTAATCTGCCGATACGGCGCACTATAATGCGGTCTAATGGACGCTAATGTAATACGGATACATACGGGAATACCCAAGAAAGGAGTGTGTGAGAGAGTGTGAGAAACGCAGAGAATATTCCCAAAAATGTTCCCCATTCGTTCCCCACTTTATTTTCGTTCCCCAGAAACGAAAAAATCAGCAACCTAAGTCACTGATTTATATGCGGAATATGGTAGCTACGGGTGGACTTGAACCACCGACCCCAGCATTATGAATGCTGTGCTCTAACCAACTGAGCTACGTAGCCATACTTCAACCTTCTTCCTCAAAACCCAACCTGCGAGTGATGATTG
>Ga0129327_10000477_pt1 | contig 24219 bp, 33 predicted proteins | sample CPBDNA_6_FD_111799 | JGI IMG/M metagenome (GOLD analysis project Ga0129327, IMG submission 111799) | Freshwater to marine salinity gradient microbial communities from Chesapeake Bay, USA - CPBay_Spr_31_0.8_DNA | ecosystem: Environmental > Aquatic > Marine > Coastal | place: USA: Chesapeake Bay... | reverse complement strand
TTTAGAATTTTAACATCATTTCAGATGCTCGTTGTCAAAATTAAGAATTAAATATGCGATAACTATATAATGAATAAATTAAAGAAGGCGCAGAGTGGTAAAAGAAATACCAGAAAAATACAAAAACATATAAACAAAAAGACAAGGCGCGGTGGTGCTGCTTTATCCAACACCTTGTCGGAAGCGAATGTGGCGAGGGCGGCGAATGCGGGGGCGAAGGCGGCGGTGGCGGGTGCGATGAATCGTGCGGATAAATTCCCTACACGAACGGGTGGGAGGGTGTTCGTCTTCATCATGGCCCCAATTGCGGCGATGACGACATTGTCATTGCTATTGAATGGCTGATATGTTGTAATCTTGAATTCAATGTATTAATATCATTGTATTCATTTTGCATTATGTTAAAAACTAAAACGATTTTAGAGATTTGACATTTATTTTAACGCGAGAAATAAAGGTATGTTATCATATTTCAAATAAAATATCATAACTATATAATGAAACCACGTTCTAAAACAAGTAGAAAACCGTTGAAGAAAAAACAAAATGGTAAAAGAACTACCAAAAAAAATACAAAAAAACATAAACAAACACACCAAGCACGGATCAAAAAGAGTCGCGGTATGATTGGGGGGGATGTGTGGAAGACGAGGGGAAATGAATTAAATCGCGAATTAGCGAAATTCTCGCGCTCCGAATTTGCTGAGGAAGAGAAGGAGCTCGCTAAGGAAAAGAAGCGCGCTGAGGAAGAAGAGGAGCTCGCTAAGGAAAAGAAGCGCGCTGAGGAAGAAGAGGCGCTCGCTGATGATGAGCGCGCGCGCGACCTGCGCGCGCAGAATAACGCTCATGATTTTCACAAAAGACCACCCAAGTTCTTTTTAAATATTGCAGTTGCGGCATTAACGCTTTCTTTTGGCGGTTATGCATTATTTGGGATTGACCGAAATTAAATCCGTTGTTTTAGTTTTTAGATAAAATTATTCCGCTTACCATCATAAATATACCAAATACTTGTTTATTTGTTAATATCTGGTCGTTAAATATATAATCGACGATAAAACTGGTAACAATGGTCAACGCTTGAATTTGAGATGTAATGCTACTTGCAGAATTATCCTTCAGTAGCCTAGTCATATGATAAGAACTTAAAATAGTCAAGGCACTGCTACCCATAGAGAATTGCAACTGTTTGTGAGTGATATCTTCCAACTTGAGCAAGTGTTGGTTTCTCACAAGGTAAACGAAGTTTCCTAACATTGTTGTAAATTGTATGAGAGCGTAGCCGGTATAATTGTTCAGTTGTGTAATGGCTACTTTGCGAATGAATGGATTGATACTGTAACATAAAAAAACAATGATGACTTGATGTTTCATGTTTATATAATATATGACATTAATTTTTTTATGTTATTTCTAATTCTCAAAATGGGAAAACATAGAATAAAATCGTTGTAATGAAATAGAAAATACACTTTCACACTCGTTGTTTCTTGATTCTATATTTTTGAAACATACGATGGTTGGTAATTTCTTCGGATATATTTTTGTGACTTTTACCATATTTCCACATTCACTTATCCATATACTATTGATGCTTGGTGCGAATTCATTATTGGTAATTCTGTAAAGAACCGGTATTGGTAGTTGTTCCATAAGTTGCTTATAAAATAAATAAGTTATTATATTATTTCAATTTTTATCTATAAATAAAAATCCAAACTATTATTTTTTTATTTTTTGAATTTTTTTGAGAATTGAAAAAATGATTCCCCCCCCCTCACTCATTCCTTTTTTGTTATCCAAAGGTGACTATTTGAAACTTTTCGTAATTATGGTAAGGAATATTATATTATATTATATAATTTTGTTACTATATCAATGACATTTATTATGTGAAGTAAAAAAGTTTCAAAAAAGTTTCAAAAAGTTTCAAAAAAGTTTCAAAAAGTTTCAAAAAGTTTCAAAAAAGTTTCAAAAACAGTTTAAATATAATATTTACTATTTTATATATGAGCAAATATTATTGCTATCGCTGTAATTATGATGCGAAAGTTAAGAGTAGTTTTGACAAACATTTGAAAACAAAAAAACATCAAGAGGCAATGAAAAGTCACCCCAAAACCACCCCAAAGTCACCTTCGAGTCACCCCAAAGTCACCCCAAAGCCACCTTTTTCGGATAAAGAAAAAAGTATTGAATATCCCTGTAAATATTGCAACCAAACTTTCAAATACAAACAAGGAATGTATAGACATATTAAATATACTTGTAAGAAAAACAAAGATGAAGATTTCAAGGAACTTGCCCGACTGTTGAATGAAAAAGACAAACAAATCAAAGAATTAATTTCAGACAAAAACAACCAATTTCAAAAGATGCAAAAGCAAATAGACAAGTTGATAAACAAACTTCAAATTCAAAATATCAATAATGGAAATGTGAACAACGGAACCATCAATAATAATACACTTAATATTCAACTGTTGAATCATAAAGATACAGACTATAGTCATCTTACCCCAAAAGATTATATTACGTGCATTAAAGACCGCAATCATTGTGTAAAGACTCTAATTGAAAAGGTACATTTCAACGCGGACAAGCCGGAAAACATGAATATATACCTGTCGAATATCAAAGGCAAGTATGTTATGATATATAAAGACGATGAATGGCAAATACAAGACAAGAAGACACAAGTGGATGATTTGTACGATTATAATGAATTTGTCCTGGAACATTGGTATGATGAATATGTGGAAAAGTATCCAAATATTGTAGAATCCTTCAAAACATATCTACAAAATAGAGACTCAAACACACTGTTGAATAACATCAAAGAAGAAATACTTGTCATGTTATACAATAAGCGAAAGATGATTGCGATCGAATGACTTAGAAATTTGAAATGATGACAAAATTAGCCACAAACAAATTTTGGGACTTTTTTATTTTTATATTTTTAAATTTTTTGAGAATTGAAAAAATGATTCCCCCCCCCTCACTCATTCCTTTTTTTTTATCCATGGATAACATTTCATTCTTTTTTCTCAGTTATGGTAACAATCATTATAAATTATATTATGCTTTTTGTTACTATAACAATGACATTTATCATATGTAATAAAAAAGGAATGAAAAAGGAATGAAAAAGGAATGAAAAGGAATGAAAAGGAATGAAAAAGGAATGAAATCAATTTAAATATAATATTTACTATTTTATATATGAATAAATATTTTTGTATTCACTGCGAATATGATGCGAAAATTAAAGGGAATTATGATAGACATTTAAAGACCAAAAAGCATCAAGATAAAGTAAAATGTTATCCAAATGTTATCCAAAGTTATCCTCTGTTATCCAAATGTTATCCAAATGTTGTCCAAAAGGAGCAACAGACGATGAAACTAAATGAATGTAAATATTGTGGAAAATTATACAAATATCGCTCTGGGTTGAGTAAGCATATCAAATACACTTGTAAGAAAAACAAGGACGAGGATTTCAAAGAACTCGCGCGATTGTTGAATGAAAAAGACAAACAAATCAAAGAATTGATTTCGGACAAAAACAATCAATTTCAAAAGATGCAAAAGCAAATAGGCAAATTAATAAACAAGCTTCAAATACAAAATGTCAATAATGGAACTATCAATAACGGAACCATCAATAACAATACAATGAATATTCAATTATTAAATTACAAAGACACTGACTATAGTCATTTAACGCCGAAAGATTATATTACCTGTATCAAGGATTGTAATCATTGTGTGAAGACCCTCATAGAAAAGGTACATTTCAATACAAACAAACCGGAAAACATGAATGTATACTTGTCGAATATCAAAGGCAAGTATGTAATGATCTTTAAAGACAACGAATGGCAAATCCAAGACAAAAAGACACAAGTGGATGATCTGTATGACTATAATGAGTTTGTATTGGAACATTGGTATGATGAATATGTTGAAAAGCATCCAAGTATTATAGAATCATTCAAAAAATATCTAAAAAATAGAGACTCAAATACAATGTTGAATGAAATAAAAGAGGAAATACTTGTCATGTTGTACAATAAGCGAAAGATGATTGCAATAGAAGGATAAAATAGAAAAAGTAGAAATCTGTGAAAATTATCCAAAAACGAAATATTTCATTTTCATTTATTTTATTTTTTAAATTTCTGAAATTTTGAAAAGGTTGCTCCCCCCTCCAAAAAAAGTTATAAAGTTATATTTATGCTTCGAATTTTCGAACTATTTATTTAGTGTAATTATGATAGTAATTATATGAAATGCTTTCAAAAAACAAAACCGCATTTTGAATTGGTAGTTAAACCCCCTAATTATAAAATATTATCATATATATTCTATATATAGTGGAGAATACCAGTTCCTAGAAATAAGTCTCAAAGGTCAAATAAAAAACACATGGGTAATAATTTGAAAAAATACCCAAACAAAACAAGAAGAACAAAAAATTACAAGGGGGGTAAGAGTAATGAAGATAAAATATTGGCGATGGCTGGCAATACCAACAAAGATTACGATTTGGTGAGGGAAAGAAAAGAAAATCTGAAAAAAATCGTTGAAAAAAAGAATAAAGCTCCTGAAGGAAATAAAAAAGAATTGTTACAACAATTTAATGCCGCTACTCAGGCGTTAGAAGAGGCGGAGAATAATTTGAACAAACATCTGAAAAACTCTGGATCTGAAGGTAATAATAATAATCACGTCGTTAACGAGAAGACAAGACCATTCAAATGGAGGGGTAGAGTGGTGGTTGTTGTCGTTATCATTGGCGGCATTACCGCTTTCATCGCCAACTAAAAAATATTTGCTTGTCTGATACGAGGAAACAAATGAGATTTTCTCTAAATATGGTCCTGAAAGAAAATATTCTGGTTGATATGAATATTCACAACGCAAATTTAGAAAATACTGTAATTATATGAGTTTCAAAATATCGGGTTTCAATTCTTCTAGGTCCGGTTCTACCAACATATTATAGTCAATTACATTTCTTTCATTTCCATATGTTTGTGGCTGTAGACCATTTACGCGGACCGGAACCGGCCAATGAGATGTAGTTCTTTTTTCTTCAAAATATTTCAGACGTTTTTGATGTATTTTTTGTGTATTTTTAGGGTGATTCTTGGGTAAATAACAAATATATTGAACAACGCGTTCTTCTGAAAATGGTTTTCCATATTGATTATGATGAAACGTGCGACTATCCCATAAAACGAGTGAACCGGCTGGAACGTGTAGTACTCGTCTTTGTTCTCGCATTTGTTCTATATCTGCATCCGGGATTCGATTCCAATTTTTGCTGTTTTGAATATTTCTATCTTTGAAAAACTGGCTGTGAATCTTATGTGTTCCTTCGTAAGCGACAAATGTGCGCTCTTTATTGGATGTTAGTGCAACAAATCCTTGTATACATTGGAGTCCTTCTGTAATGGGTGCTTGATCACTATGACTCCAATTTTTGTCCTTTTTATTTGCGTTTTTGGGAATATAGCAGCAACCATCGAAAGAAACAACCAATTCGTTTGTTCGCCAAAGTTCCTTGAAAACTGCTTGAACCGCAGGTCTTGTTCTAATATACCAAGCATGTTTTGTATGCCCAACTTGATGGTATTTGTAAATGCCGTGTGGATCAACACTATTGTGAATATAATCGTGATCGTAAATTGTATTTTTCCATTCATGAAACATATTGTAAGCATTTTTACATTCTTCTTGAGTCAAAACATTGTGAACAATTGAATATCCGAATTCTTCCAATTCTTGGCGAACGTTTGCGTAATTTGTTTCGGTAAGTGAAGCCATCTTATTGTGGGGGTTTGTTACTTTCATTTCAATCTTCTAAATTTATCAAATCAATTTTTTGAAATACAAGATTAAAAATTGAAATACTAGAACGTCAAAAATTTAATGACATAAACAATATCCATATATTGTAACAATGGCTCTAGCAATGGTTGTTTTCGGAAACAAGAAAACAAAAAGCAGCGATTTTGAAAAGTGGCTTTCCGAAAATGGGTATTACTATATGAAAACAAAAGACAATCGTCCGTGCTTCAAATCAAAATTGACGCGCAAATTAAAACAAAAATATCAAACCGAAAGACAATGTTCAAAACCCAAGATGTTCTCCTTTAAGTTCGCAAGATAATGTATGACAACAAACAATATAAAGACATAATACAATGTATATATGTAAAATAAGTTACACCGCGGTCTTATGGTGTAATGGTTAGCACTCCATGCTTTGAACGTGGCGTTCTGGGTTCAATTCCCAGTAAGACCTACAATAACCCGGTTAGCTCAGTAGGTAGAGCGCAAGACTTTTAATCTTGTGGTCGTGGGTTCAATCCCCACATCGGGTGCTGGTGTTGATGAAACAAAAACAATACCCCTCTGATATAGGCGCATTTCTCTAATATTGTTTTTACAACAATAACAACGGCCTATCAAGTTTACGTTTTGTTTTTTTCTTCATCCTTTTGCTCCTATAACTCATTTGATTCGTATGCTAATCTCTTGATGTGGAAGTCGTGGGTTCGAATCCTGCTAGGAGGATTATACAAAAATATATATTCTAATGTGATTTACATAGAGTACTGATGGCCGAGTGGTTTAAGGCGCCATCCTCAAGAGGTGGTATCTTCGGATAACGTGGGTTCGAATCCCTCTCAGTACATAAATATGTTTTTATATAACGAGTTCCTATAACTCAGTTTGTTAGAGTGCCAGTCTTATGAGCTGGAAGTCGCAGGTTCGAACCCTGCTAGGAGCATAAATTGACAACGTGTCCGAGTGGTTAAGGAGATGGACTGCTAATCCATTGTGCAGTGCACGCGTGAGTTCGAATCTCACCGTTGTCGTATATACACCAAACCAATCCGCATTAGTCCAGGTGGTTAGGATCCCCCGCTTTCACCGGGGTGACCCGGGTTCGAGTCCCGGATGCGGAAGCCTCTTATAAATTAGATTAATACCGTAACCACCATGTATTGATTTATGATAACAAAAACCACATTTTTCCCATATAATTTCCACATTTTCAATTTCTTTACTTGACGCTTCCAACCAAATACTCCATTCTTTTGGAATTTGATTTATCATATTTTTTAATATTTGTTGTTTTCTATATTCAGGTATTACACAAGCAAACACTAATTCATGTGTAAATAGACTACCATCTAGACCATTTCCTGTGCATTTTAATAATATAAATCCAGGTATTTTACCTTCAAAATTGTCCGGTATAATCCATTTACTTTTTGTATAGCAATATGTATCATATTCATAAATATTTCCAGAATGTTCGCAGGTCAAATTTAATTTATCGATTTCATCTTTCCTCTCTGTTTCTACAAAACATCTTGTACATTCATCTGTTATTTCTGTAAAACAGGTACAAGTGCAATCATTAAACATCGTTATATTTTCTTCTTTTTCGAGTTTTTCTTTTAATTGTAAATCACATAAAGCAACTTTTGTAAATTCATGTTTTAAAAACCATTCATTATCTGTTTCAATGCAAACTTGCTTGATTTGTTCAACAATTTCCATTATTTATATTTTAGTTACGGACAATAAATATTTCAATTTTAGTTACGGACATTTAAAACACCGGTTTATAAATAAATTAAAATACTTTTTATTGATGCTATTCTTTCACCCGAATATGGTAATCGAACTCTACTATATTACTCGAATTCACATATTGTAAATGAGTAAAATTATCGTAAATTTTGTGAATAAGAAAACCATTATTCATCGAATTATATATAGTACGAACTTCGTGATTAGAGTTTTGTTGTGCAAGTTCGGCTTTGTATGCCCCACCCCCATTTACGCAAAAATAGATCCCGTCAAACTTCATGAATTGGAAGTTGTGCTCATGTCCTGAAAAATAAACGTCGACGCGATATTTTTTAAGAAGTATATAAAGTCGTTGTATCATCGATTTGTAGTTACCATAGTAACCGTTTGAAAATATATGATAGTGTCCATAAACAAATAACCATTTACTATTTCTGTTTCTAGCGTCTATAAGACGGTTTTCTAAGTAAGACAACGATTCATGTATCACCTTCTTATTATGTTTATACAATGCTTTTGTATTATCATATAATTCAGGATATATCTTGATGGTGTCTAAAAATATGTGATAACTTTTGGATGTTTCGTCATATGTGTAGTACTCATTATTTGGCATCACCCAATTACTACAATGATTTGTCATATCAATTTGCGACGAAACGCTTTTTATTCCACCATCGTAGTCATGGTTTCCCAAAATAGAAAACCACGAGATATGCTTCAAATGTGGAAATGGTTTGATGAACATCGAATACCAGGAAGTATCCCACTTGGGGTCGGTAATGTTTTTGACACCATCTTCATAAAAATTATCTCCGAGCGAGACAACAAACCGAGGTTTATGAAAAATAGAATAATTCGACATGACGTTCGCAACATATTTGACCTGATTGATTGATGTTGGTATCGCCCCCCAGTCTCCGATCGAAAAATACGTAAGTTTTGGTTCCATCGATTTCTTTGTTAACATATCAAAACAAAATAGTTTATAGGTAAATCATTATTTTTATGAATAGACCGAGAAAATAATGAATACTGTCAACAATGTCACACGAGACACGCGAACAAACGCTATAAATATCGATATACGTCGCTTTAATTCTAAAGAAGATTACGAAGTTGTCGTGAAGTCAATAGAAGACAATTATAGGAGCAAGACAAAGTTCTCTCTGACAATAGAAACAAAAGACCTATTATATGAAAATATTTCGATGAAATACGTATATTTGTTTTCTAGCTTTATGATTAGATTTAAAAAAATACATTTCCAGTATCTTGAAAAAACAGATATAAAAGTATATGACCAGCGCGTATTTGATCTGTTGTACTACCTGTTTTTGTATTTATGTTCTCCTGTAGCAACTGTTCGAGTTATTTATTATAACAGCGAAACGAACGACATCCTAAAAATAAAATCTTATTATGTTTTATAGTATTAATATCAAAATGGATGCGGTAAACAAAATAGACAAAACAATTACAAAATATATATATAATTTTATAAATGCGAGTACTTTACTCGAAGGTGTGCCGCATGTATTCGGTTTAGTACCGTATGAAATATATGTTATTCCTGGCATGCATTTGGCAATTATTCAGACACTATTATTTGAAACTCATAAACCAATACAGTTTCATTTACTCCCGCACTGGTTTTCTTATTCTATTTTTCAATTTCTAAAGAAATCGATTAAGCGAGGGAGGCCTGGTTGCGTAGACAAATCATTGAACGACTACATAGAACCAGGGCATTGTAAAGGTTCTAATAAGTTTCAGTCTTTTCCTTCTGGACACATGGGGGTGGCATCTTCATTAGCAACTGCTCTGTATATGGAAATGCACTATAGTGAAGATGCGAAGTTTTTTGAAGTGCCGATTGTGTCAAAATCCATGAAAAATGTCATTAGTTTGAGTGGTATATTTGTTGCACTTATGGTTGGTCTTCACCGAATAAGTAAAGGATACCATAGTTTTTTCGATGTGATATGTGGGTTCTTAATTGGATGCTCGATTGGCGCGGTTTCCTGGAAAGTGTTGGAGATTTGTCCAACAAACGAAGAAGATGGTTCTAAAAAAAATGGATTCTCTAATAATTTAAACAACGTTTATACAATATATGAAGAGTTGAAGAAAGACAATGAATTCATAAATCATGTGTTATTTGCTAGTAAAATCATATTGATTATTCCAATTTTGTTTCTCATTTATAAGTTCATGACCAAGGATCTGTTTCATTTGACGACGATTAAACACTAATGATAAATATTGTCATATCATGATTGCGGACCAACCAATTTAATTCTATTCGTATCTTTAATTATATAATCAAAATCGCTTTAATAGAAACAAAAGACTTAACCTCTCAAAATGTAGGCGTCCAATGTTTGTACTCTTTTTCATCTTTTTTGAACTCTCTAAAAAGACAAAGGTGTCAGTATTTGAAGAAAATATTAATAAAAATATATAATAATTATTGTTATGACCTACTTTACTTCATGTTCACATATTTGTCTTCTCCGATAGCCATTGTCGAAGTTATTCTTTATAAAAATTACAAACTTATTCAAGAACCCTCACTCAAACCGACCAATTCATCTAATATTGAAAAAATCAAACAATACTTTCCATAAAATTGAAATAAGATATTCAGTATTATTCATACAACACCGAACCACCTCAATCATGGAAACACAACACTTTCTTAAACATCTCGCCGAAACAAATCAAATCTCGAAACTAAGCAACATTAACGCCGATGGAACTCCAAACATGAAGTATAAAAATAACCGGGACTTGTACCACGAATATTTATATAATAGTATACCATCATTTGAATGTTCTATTTGCATGGAAACAGTAGAAAACAGTGGGTGTAAAATGAAATGCGGACATTATTTCTGCGTAGATTGCTTTTCAAATCTTGCCAGGGTCGGTAACAAGTGTGCTTTATGTCGTAGCAATTTGAGCGAAACAAGCGTAAAAAAGGAAGTAGACCAAAATGCGCTAATTGACATTGTAAATTACGAACTAGAGACGCCTTATGCCGAGCGCGGCAATCAGAATGTGTGCGAGTATATTTATGACCAAATGAAGAAACTGGTTGAAACCGACAAACCAGATGACGATACAATTGCGAACATCGCCGACACCGTTTCTATGGAAGTATTTGATTCACTTCACGCGGTTGCCTACATGGTGGCGGAAACTGTAAACAATCAAGAGCAAGTGGTTGAATAAAAAATTGAAATGATTACAATCACCATCTTTAAACAGACCAAACCGAACTAAACAACCCGTCAAATGGAACATCTACCAATTGATATTCAGCGTGAAATTATCAAGTTCATTCCACGCCACGATTCCGCACAAATCATTTATGATTCCAGACATTTGCTATCCTTGAAATATGTTAGAAGATTCTTGTTTGAAGATAATCCGGCTTATGAGAAGCGTATTTGGGACGAACTAAAACCAACTCACTTGAGGAGTGCATTTTATGGAGACACTCAGAAAATAACACGGAGTCAACTAAGCAAGGGGCAATATATCTATTTGAAACATCGCGGACTCGTTTGACGAGCGTTTTCTTAATCTTGAATTCTTGGAGTCGGAAGTATTTTTACAAAATAAATTCTTATTATAGATTAAAAGGCGAATGATAGTCTTTCAACAGTTATTTTTTATTTTATTACTAATCCTTTTATTGGATTTCGTGTATATATCATTTTTCAGAAACGATTTTGTAAATTTATTTAAAAATGTACAAAAAAGTCCGTTGAAAATAAACAAATTCGGATTTGTGATTACTTACATGTTGCTGACGTTTACAGTATATTATTTTGGTTTTGTGAAACAATTTACAAGCAAGGATATGTTTATACTCGGTGTTTGTGTGTATGGTGTATATGAATTCACAAATTTGACGACCTTCAAAAATTGGAAAATGAAAATGACTCTTTTAGACACGCTTTGGGGCGGTATATTGTTTTGTTTAACACATACCATTACAAGAATGACATTAAAATGAATAACAAAGTTTCATAAATATTATTTTATTTTTATAAATTAATATTTATTTTTTATTTTGACACATATTTCAACTAACAAATGACAGACCTCTCACTATTTGTTAGCAAATTAAGATCCACAAATATATCGACGTCGGCTTGTTTACACTTGTTGCAAAAATATAAATTGCCCGTGATGTCGTTACTGGTCTCTTCGTAATTGAACCACGGGAGCTTTAGTTTCTCAAACACACCATTTTTAATACATATAACAGAAAAATCAACCTGGTTTACTTTTACCAACGATGGTGGCTTCTCAATTGTTTCAATATTCTCTTTCAAATTACCAGAAGCGTCGCGAATACTCGCTTCGTATTCGTTTAGTTTATTCATCTTGACTTGAATGTCTTCAAACTTACAATAATTGTAACTTTTTTGTTTGATTTCACTTAATTCAAAGTCTTCAATATAGTTTGTGTGTTTTAAACTACGTTCATTCGAACTCAAGCAAGATACCACATCCAAATCATGTTTAATCATCTCAATCACTATGTTAACCGACGGCAAGCAATCACTCTTAATAAAAATAATAAAGTCATAATCCAATTTACCGCCAAAGGGGGCGTTAATATCGCCACTAATAGATAACGCCGCCATCTTGGAATTAAATTCACTTGATTTTGCGGACGACAATATAGGTTTAATTTTATTCATCAGGCAATACCCAACAATCTCTGTCCATGTTCGCATAAAATCTGAAGAAAATGTTTTACCTAGCAAACAAAAGACAATCTTCTTTTCAAATACATTATCGTCCATTTTTATAATAGCATTAACTATAATCTTCTATTTATATTGATTATTAGATACTTTTTTAAAGTCCTGCACTACCCTGAACCAAATACAATGATACTATAAATGACCCCAATCCCATTACATATACATGAATCCAATGCGGTGGACACTTCTTCATACCAAATGACGACGCGACTTTACAGTGTTGTTTATGTGATGCCATTCCCCAAAAAAGGGCATTTAGTACAAAAAACAAAACCAATAAGTTTTTCAACATTATATAACATACATGACATTTTATATTTCAAACACTTACAATAAAAACGACAATAGCAGGGTTCGAACCTGCGCGGGATAAACCCAATGGATTTCAAGTCCATCTCCTTAACCACTCGGACATATTGTCAACTTAAAATTATTTAAAAAATCACTTCACAATTGTTTTTCTTTAATGATTGCATCCAACGAACCGTCGAATATTACATCATCTAATTCGGCGAACTCAATATTTTCCCATTCATGCTCATCAGACTGTATTATATTGTTTTTATCCACAATTAAAGTTATTTTATCGCATCCAGGTTGCTGTATAATTATATTATCGGACAAGTCGTTGATATCACAAGTAGGAGCGTCTTCATCGCTACTATCTTCTTCAGAATCTGTAAAACAATTGCTATTACAAAATTCAACTAATGTTTTTTTTCTCTCAACGCTCATAGGACATATATTTGTTTTTTATATTAATATTCTTTGAATAACTCTTTTATTTCATTACTTGGATACGTATATTCGTGGATGGGTTGATCTTCTGAACCATCTTTGACAACTCTGTGTTCGCCCGAATGAACGTTCAAATCATATATATTGAAATTGTCTTCAATATTGAACTTATTTGTTCTTGTTGAAAAATTTACACTAATGCTTCCTTCCTCGCCACTAATTATACGATGAAAAATGCCGGCCGGCCATACAATCATAGCGGGACCATCATAATAAAGTTTATCGTTTTTGTAAACCTTATCTGGTGTGATGATGAAGGATGCTTTTACCATGGTTGACGGATTAAAAATATCAACATATCGTGTTCCCTGCAATACCATCAAATTATCATCTTGTCCTGGGTGCATATACCAGGGTCGTTTTACTGGCGGTGTTGATTCTTCCACCGGACCGGGTGAAATGCTATTTGGACCATGAATAACGCGATCAACGCCATCTATTTTTGGAATATCAGACGGGACGATTTCGTCAAACTTGACACCGGTAGTTCTGCGGAGAACGCGAAGTGGAATAATGCGATACAATACAGATGCCATTTGTATACTCATTTATATTTCATTATTTTTAAATGGTTTTCAATAATAAATTCTAGACAACAAGTTATTTTCATTGCTATGAAGCGCGTATGTATTCCAAATATCCTCGAACTCTCTTTTAACTTTACCACGTGCTACGTTTCTCACCATACTCAATGATGGTTTTCGTATGTCGATGTCACCATGTTCCCAATATACCCAATTATTTAATACAATCCAAATATAAAACGAGTCAAAAACACCGTATTTTGTGCGGTTACATACTGGAGAAAGTCCCCAATGAATATTGACATTCCGACGGCGGGTAAAATATTCACACTTCATTATCGCTTGATAGTGAAGTGGTTTCTTATAACAACTATGAAAATATGTCATTACAACCCCCCATAATTCAACTGGTAATTCATATTCGTTTTTCATGACGTTCTGACGTTCTATGTTAATAACAACTATTAGTTGTTTATAAGAATCAATTTTTTGCGAGTTCATCTCTGATTTCCATTAGAACTTTTCCCAACAAGTTTTGTCCGTATATATTTGGATTTTTACGAATCGCAGTTTCTTTATCATAACCAATTCCCCAAATCTTGTCCCATGGCGATGCTTCATATAATTGTTTTGGATGGGTCTCCAAAAGTTTTTCTTTTATATTGTGATTCTGGATAAATTTATTTCTGACACATTTTAACATAACATCATATTTTACTTGATTCCATTTTGCGTCATCGAAGTTCCGAACACTTCTTCCAAGTTTTTTTATTTTATTAGGGTTTGTTTCGTGTAAAATTTCTGAAAGGAGATTATCGTTGTTTTCATCAAAATATTTGCATTTATGATACATAAACGCCTGTTCTGAGCACGTGAATTCTATTTTGTCTATTGTAAAAACCGTCGGATAAAAGTTGCTCAAGTATCCGTCATATCCAGACGGTCTGAAGAAGAACAATCCGCCTTTATTTTGATTCATAGTTTTGTAGTTGTAATATATGTGTATAATTGTGAACCTAATTTCAATTTTTTCATTTATTCTCTATCAAAAAAAATAATATATGACGTCATTTACAGAATTCTAGAGGCGAGCGAGTTTGGTATTTAATCTTCGCTCGCGGCGCCATTTGACGCAGTTGCGTTCTGTTTGTAATTTTTCTTTTTCTTAGAATAACTACAATATTTATGGTCAATTATCACCCACTCATAATTTGTCTTTTTACTATTATAATGCACCATTGGTGAATATATTATTCTTGGTACCGACCTATTATAGGAAACGCTAATAGTCTCTAATTGTTCATTGCAATAACTCGCTAGGTTCTCAAATAGTTGGAGGTGGGTGTTAAGTTCTTCTGTAAATTCAAGTCCTTCGTTCTTACTATCCACAATTTGTGCGAACATTTCAATCAATGAAACACCAATCAATTCGAAAATGTAAAGCACATCCTTGTTTTTCTGTCGAGTATAATCTTTCTGATAAATTGAGGAACGCAACTCCTCCTTTGTCTTTGTCTTTAAAATATATTGTACGCGCAATGATTCATTATGATCTATATCCCGTGCTTGTTCGCGATATTTTGGCAAGCAAACGTGTGAAATGTGAAGACCGACCTGATGGAGGCTATAAATATCATTCATATTTTTTTCAATGATTTCATGGTCGCGTTTTAAATCCTCATTAGTTGACATTTGAGACACGATTTTATACTTAATTATGTTTCTCAGCGTGATATAATTACACATACCTCCACAAACAACGTCGCCAGGATTCCGCGGTGCTACACCATTTGAATCCAGTGTTTTTTGATATTCATAAAAGTGTGGGTTGTGAACAGGACCGTTGTCAATGACACCGCTACTCCAACTAAACGCGACATTGCAATTCGTACACCACATTTGATTACACCCCGATATTTTTGAGATTCGTGTCCCACAAGAGGGGCACGGTTTCGTTTCTTGTTTGATAAGTTCGGCCGACTTTACCATATCTTCGTTGCAGACGTGTTCTCCATTTTTGTCAGGACCAATGATAACAAGACATTTTGAACAAGTGTGCATGTTACACAGACCACATTTGTATTGCGAACTTAGAAATCCACGACAGTCGTTTCCAGGGCAGGGCATAATGAACTTTCTTTTTTCAGATGATGGTGTATTTGTTGAATTGTTACGCAAATAAAGAATCTCTTCGCGAGTGTCGCGTTTTTTCTGAGAAAGTTTTTTCATTTTTATTTGCAGTGCGACAATTTCTGCATCAATCTTTTCTAATATCTGTTTTTTTGAACCAATTGCCTTTTCTCTTTCAGCCGCTTCCATTGTTTGCGGCATTTTACTCATCTCCTTTTCAAGGAGGAGATTCATCCGCTTTGCTTTATATTCTTGTGAAACAAAACTCCGGTTTAAATTCATGGTCATAAAATCTTGACTCCATGCCTTCTTGCAATTCATACAATGTGGATCATTTGTGGTTGACAGTAAGTATGTCCGGACACAGGTTTTGCACGCCTCAAAGTTACAATCGTCGTAACAGCACTTTATTGCCGAACGAGTGCTTTTATTGTAGTATTCGCAGCAAATGTTACAAGAAGAAGCCATATCTTACACAAGCTGTTGTATACTGATTAGAATAATGGCAGGTCTTATTTCAATTTTTTATGAAAATTCCATCAACTGTTTTTCGGACAAGTTCACAATTTCTTTTCTATATTCTATATGTTTTTCATGACAGATTTCGTTGTGTTTACGATTTTCTACTAACATTCTCAATTTGTATTCTTCAGAAAAATATTTTATATTCTCGCTGTAGCGCATATCAAGAGTTCCATCTTTTTTCCGTTTCATATTCGGTTTACTCGCAACTTTTTGTTTCACGATTTCATAAACACGAGTTTCTTTGGAAGAAATCATTTGTCTTTTTCTTAACTTGTTCACAAGATATTATTAAATAGTCCTTTCAATTTTATTAGCTGCGTCACTGTGTGTATTTTTATATGCGCATTTATCGCCATTCGCGGATAACATTCACCCGCCCGTCTCTCAAGTAAGATGTGTCGTATTTATTAATTTCTTGTCGCCTCTTGTTTGAAGTCATAAGAATAATAACATATGGGAACATACCATATTCAATCTTATCCATGAACGAGTTCCACGAAGTTTTGTCATGTATTTCCTTATTGTATTTTTTATGTTCTGTATTCACATTATTGTGGATTTCCGAAATGAGAATGTCTACCTCGTCGAAAATGACAATCATCGGTTTTTCGCTTGAAACTCTTGCTCGCGTATAAACTTCATTAAAGTTGCTAGAAGGTTCGTTGCCTTTGTAAACGTCACATAAATAACAATCAAGTTTTTGTGCCATCAAATACGCAAAAAATGTTTTGCCACACCCAGGCTTACCGCTCAAGAAAACCTTACAGAAATGATTGATCTTGTAAAAATTCATAGTATCGCGAAATAAATGTTTCTGAGCATCATAAAAAGTCAGTGTCTTGTTATTCGACATATTTTCAAGATTGACAACGCGAGTTCCATATTCAAAATAACCATATTCTCCGCGCTTCGTAATATAAGTAATATTTGCACAAGACGCAGAATTGTTTTTACACGGAACATAATCTTCATCAAGGTCAATGCGCTCTTTAATTTTGATCTCTTCGCTCAATTCCTTATAAAATGATGTTTTACAAACAACCGTCAACACTTCTTGTCGATATACGTTATTGAAAATAATAAAACGTGGAATTGTACTTTTGTGAATGATAATTCCGATCGGTTCATTATTTTCATCATACTTATTACAAATAAATTTATGATTAATAACTTTTTTGAATAGAATGTTCCGTTTATCCTTAGAAGAAATTTGATAAATTCTATAACCAAAATGGTTCAGTGCGAAATAAATGATGAAATTGAAGTTGTGAAAGAAATTATCTAATTGTGAAAAAAAGATGAAAATATACGTGAATAGGTTGATGTCATAATCCATAATATAATATTTGGATTATTATTTTTATATATATTATTTATATACTACCAACAAAGTAACAATGAATGAAATTGAAAAGAGAACGAGTTGGGGGGAAGAGAATTATTTCAATGTATTCTCGCTCGCATTTTTATTCATATTTTTATATTATGGTATAAAAAATGGGATAGAATATGGGTCTAAAATAACAATCTTTATATGGTGCCTCACAGTGTGCACAACTCCAATTTCATCTGCGTCTGTATTGTTGTCTTTTCCAATTAAAATTTTCACCAAAATTCCAATGTTCGTGACAAAATTTGTTTCATCAATTATTTCCTTAGGAATGTTATCATACTTTTACAAATACCAATTTGAATTAATCAACACAATACCACTAGGACGGGCATTTATAAAAATAATTGAACGAAAATTGTATCTCTTGTTTTTGGTGTCCATCGCGGCATCCATTATCAGCTCATACATACTAGACAACTTTGTGGATTATTTTATTTTGCCTCACGACGACATAGTGGAAAAAGACAAATTGGCGCAGATGATATTGTTATTTTTAGTATTTGTAATATTGAATTTTGTATATTTCAACATTTTGATCAAAAACAAAATATTTCAGTTAGATAAAATATATTACTTTTTGTAATTTTATATTCATTACGAAAAATTGAAAAGCTTGCGGCGACACACTATTTTAGCAACGACCAGCAACGACCAGCAACCGATTATGTCAGGGAAAACAATTAAACGTGGGGTTACTATCGAAAACATGTACGCTCGGATTGTGTATAAATCATTTTTAAGACCCGAATCAAATAATAAAAGCGTTATGGAAGATATCATTCGTAGTTCTGAAAAAAATAATAGCGCTTTAAATATTGGTGGGAAAATTTTTTGGGACCAACGCGAATCTTCAATTTTACAGATTTTGGAAGGTCCCGTTGAAAACGTAGATAAAATCTTTGATACAATAAAGAAAGACAACAGACACTATGATATATCTCTTATAGCATGTGAAGATATATCAAAAGAACAAAGGCTTTATGCAGCATGGACGATAACAATGAGTGAAGATGCAGTCACATCACCTGAACCAGACATCAGTGATTATCAGATTTTGTCAATCATTGGAACTGGTGGATTTGCCACGGTTGTAAAAGCAATGTGTAAAAAAAACCAAACATTTGTGGCTATCAAGATAATGTCCAAAAAGAGACTGACAAATAATAATTACAATATTGCTCTTAGGGAACGCGCTATTTGGAAAGAACTAAATGATACGAAATTTATCAACAAATTGCATTTCTGTATACAAGACCCATTAAATGTATATTTTGTGACGGATTTTGCTTCAAGAGGCGACTTGCACTCTTGTGTAAATTCTTGTACATTAGATTATGATTCATGTTTATTTTATTTCTGTGAAATTTTATGCGGACTCAATTCAATACACTCTAATGGTATCGTATTTGGTGACTTGAAGCTAGAAAACATCCTCATCGATAATTCGGGGCACATATTATTAACTGATTTTGGAATTTCAAGAAAGCACGACGAAATAGATAAAAAGTTGCGTGGAACCCCTGTGTATTTCGCACCTGAAATGATAACCGAGAAATTTATTCATTCAAAAAGTGATATTTGGGCGCTGGGTATCATTTTATACGAAATGACCGGAAGCCGTGTACCGTGGCAAGGATTGAATCATGATATTATGTTCCAAATGATATTGAATGTTCAATTATCATTAAATGTGATATTTGATAACAATTTGAATGAACTCATACAATTTTTGACAAAAAAAGACCATTCTGAACGCCCAGACTGTCACACTATAATTCAATATTTAAAAACCGAAGCAATTATAGATAATTGGGACCAGGTTCAATCGCGCTCACTGGAACCACCACATCTGCCTGACCTTGTGAATGAATCTAATAATATAATCATGAATTTTGGTAATAATTAATGTTGATTGGTAATATGTGATGGTTATATTTTAGATCCATTATTTTAAAGAAGAGAAAATAAAACATGAATTAAAGACAAATTGTCGCATTAGATTATTGATAATAAACATAATGCCAACATCTGAAACAACCGAAGACGAAACATATACAATCCACATTACTTTAAATGAGTTAATAACGATTGTATTTGCACTACAATATTTTTATATTTTCTTCTCATTTATGAGGTATAATTTCAAAGATAAAATTGAAAACATTTAAAGCAATAATGATAATTACATCAAACATCTATAAAATGGCATATCTCGTCCAGCGCAACGAAGAGACCCAAGGAAATGTTCTTGTACAGTCGGAATATACCCTATATTTGAGCGTTCAGAACTGTAATCCCGAACTACAAGATATTTATCGTGCAAATGCTCTGAAACACAACGAAAATATGTATCATGATAATTTTCCAGATAGTGGTTTCGATGTCTTTGTTCCAAAAGAGCAGATTCTCAGCCACGAGCAAGTGAATAAAGTGGATTTGTTTATTAAATGCGAAATGGTTCGCCACGTGAACCGTGAAAATATTCCGAATGGCTTCTGTTTGTATCCTCGTTCAAGTATTTCCAAGACCAAGTTCCGTCTGGCAAATAACGTCGGAATTATTGACAGCGGATATCGTGGTAATTTGGGAGCCATGTTCGACGTAATTTATTCTACAGAGGAAGTCAAATGTGAAAAGCATCAGCGACTTGTTCAAATTTGCGTTCCATCTTTGGCGCCATTCAAGGTAGTAATTGTAGAATCTGATTCGGAACTAAGCACGACCCGACGTGGCAGTGGTGGGTTTGGTTCAACCGGATCGGGGGAAGTAAATGTTTAAAATTTTGATTCATATATGATGTGCGACCACTAAAATAAAAAATATTTTGAAAACAAACAACATATTTTTTATTCTGAATTGTTCAATTACTTGTTTATTATTGTCTTGGCGAATCTAAAATAGTTTTGATCGGCTGAAATTAATAATTTTGATCAAGTCTTTCATTTGTACAAATGGCAACTCAATTTTTTCATAATTGTCAATTTCATTATCAGGATGAATCACAACCAATTGAATGTCTCTGATTACGAAACCATATTTTGTTTCAAGTATCATTTTATATAGATTCAATTGAAGAGTATAATGCCAATAGTTCGTGTCGGGAATATGTCCAGCACCTTGAGCAATGCACGATTTATTGAAGCCGCTGAAGCGTTCAATCTTTTTACAACGCTTCCAGTCATATATGCTAAGAGTTCCGTCGTCATTTAGAAATGTCATATCAACAGAACCGGCAATTTTATTTGTTTCGTCGTAAATACACCACTCGGTGCGATATGGAACCAGTTCCGGATGGTCGTCAACAAAATTCTTGAAATATTTATATTCGATTGTATCTTCGTAATCATTATTATTCATAAAATCTTGGAAGAATTTTGGATGATTAGACAGTTCACTGTTGTACATGTCATTGTAATGATATTCAAATAGGTAGTGCATTGTTGTTCCCAACTTCGCGGCTTCGTTTCCGTTTTCTTTCCATTGCTGTTTAATTTCTGGTTTTGTCATTCCGTAATATTTACTTTTCTCCCAATTAGATGACGCCATCATTTTATCGATAATTGCGTCGGCGTTGAACTTTTCAAAAGCGTTGTGTACAACAGTTGTGATGGACTTGTAACCACGCTGTTTCTTCACATAATAAACGTGTCCATTTTCTTGAAACTTGATATCGTCGTCACGTTCGTGTTTGTTCTGAAGGCATAGCATGTTGGAGTATGTTATAATGAGTGTTCATTATTATTTATATTAATTCAATTTTTATTCATATCCATCAATAAATCTAGAACTACAATCTCACAAATATGCCAAGAACCCCCTGATTTGAAAGTGAAAAAATTGAAACTACTGCGAAGAATATATATTTGTACACACCAAGTCAAATATCAAAAACATGGCATCAGCAACCCCCACACTGATTTACAGGGTCAATGGAATGCTAGACATGCGCCGTAAAGAGAACAAAGAGTGGTTGAGAAAAGAACAAGAACGGAATATGTTAAACCTTCGCGAACAATGTAATGAGGCAAACGCCAAAGCGGAACATCTGGAAGCTCGCGTTTCGCGCCAAAATAAGACAATCCAAAAACTATCTGGCGGAAAGGAAGCGGAATTAGACCCCGAAGAGTGCGACTGTGCGATTTGTATGGAACCAATGCAAGGGCAAGTAACTCTTCGGTGTGGTCATGAGATATGCCCCAATTGTTTTGCTCAACACGCCCGCCAAAATAACACGTGTCCGTTTTGTCGCGAAGAGTTTTCGTGTAAACCCAAGAAACCGCGCGAAAAAATGCCGGATTCTGTCGCGGACGCAATCGTAGACCACTGGTCTACAAGATTACAAGATGATTATTTTGCGGAACATCGCGAATATTACAAGAATAAACAATCTTCTAACGAGCAAGAAGCGCATCTGCGATGGTTAGTTGTTGAAAATGCGAAACTAATCATCAAACATAGAGTTCGCAATTGGTATGAGGAACCGTCAAATTGAGAGTGTGTGACGACTCGCTGATTCAACGTCATTATCAAGACAATAATGTAAACACTATAATTAAAAGGACAAAAGTTGCGGATATGATGTTCCAGAACAATAATGCGTCCCCGTCTCTCAAATGGGGGCTATTGTTGTTAATCAATATTCCATGGTAAATCCAAATACACATCCCGACAAATATAATAATCATAAACGCAATGCTGATGCCACTTGATTTTCTATCTTTTTTATTTTTAATATTTGCGTTAAATCTCATTATCGTATATGATTTCCATATTTGGGGTATAAAACTACTGGTTGTTAATAATCCTGCTAAATACCCAACATTTGTAGCATTCATAATTGTTGTATTATTTATATATAATTATATATAATTATTCTGATTTGACATTTGGTGTCATTTCAATAGTTCCATCATTATCGTTCACACTATCAACGTTCAAAGCAACTGAGTCGTTTCTATTGACTTTATACCAGTAAGCATTTAAGAGTTCCTTGTCGATTAGCGTATTGTCTGATATAAGATTTGAATATAATTCGTTCAATGTTGGTTTGCGCATCATTTCGCTTTCAAATAATGTAACAAACTCTTCAATTAACAGCCCCCGTTTATTTTCAAGTTCTTCCGCACTATCATTCGCATTGTTCGTAACAACATCTGTCAATATTTTTTTGTAGTTTGTCTTTAATTTTTCACCAACATCTTGTTTATACAACGACAACTGTACTGATTCTAACGAATCGCAAATTTCAGGTTTTTTTAGTTTCAAGAATGACTCCTTTTGTTGGTCGGTCATTTTTTTCCCAGAGAATGTTGATTGGAATAACTGAATAATGTGTTTTTGTATTATTGGACTTGTTTCCATCAACCTGTCAAATTCTTCCGTACAGTTTTTCAAAAAGTCCGTTATATTTTGTCTTTCTTGAATAGGTTTCGACAATTCAACTTTAATCTTGCGATAAAATTTGTCCCACGCAATCGCGCTTACACGATGCCCTTCATTCAATTCGGATATCTTCAAAAACTGTTGAATAGTAGTAATGATGCCTGCTAAAATATTGACAAATCCGACTCCCATAGAATAATACCCTCTGTAATATTCGGGGACGCGATCTTGCGCAAAATTTGCGGTACCAGTTAATGTGCTCATTATAATAACCGGTATTGTAAAATATGTATTTATTTTGGAGAATCTCTGATGACTGCGCGCGTGTAGCCATCTATAACACATGGCTTTATCAGCCCAATCTATAAGTATCTTTTCGTGTCCCGGACTCCATTCAGAGACGTTGACTTCATCAATTTCTTTTTTCTCATTCATTAATATATCTATATGGACAAAAAAATACATAAAGAGGTTGACGACGGGTTTATGACAATAATAAAAATTCGTTCAGACATTAAAACCCGTATTGAAGATATTGAAAAAATCAAACACTCTATCAAACAAAATTACATTGAATGCATTGAGAAAGAGTCAAAAAATTACTTCGGTCTCGACTCGGTACATTTTCAGAATAAACTGATTGAGTTAGAATTTGCCAACATGTTAAAGCTATACAATTACATTGACAATCGAATTTATGGCGATTACTACAAATTATTTTTCATGATGAATGATTATTTGAGTGACAAATTGTTACAAGAACAATATGCTTCAATAAAAGAAATGAAAAAAAAAGTTTATATCCGGTTTACAAGGACTTGGATAGTTTTAAATCATACGATTTTGATACTATAAACAATATACATCAAGATGTCATTTCTATAGTTAAAAAAGTTTATGAAATACATGGTGAAAACGAAGAGAAAATAAAGACAAGACAAGAAAGTTTGTATTATGGAATCAATTTGGATAACTATATCATAAACCAACAACATCTGAACCAAGAATTGTTAATGACAAATAATTTGCACCGAAACTACATTTGCGTTTATCATAAACT
>Ga0129327_10000474_pt1 | contig 24321 bp, 28 predicted proteins | sample CPBDNA_6_FD_111799 | JGI IMG/M metagenome (GOLD analysis project Ga0129327, IMG submission 111799) | Freshwater to marine salinity gradient microbial communities from Chesapeake Bay, USA - CPBay_Spr_31_0.8_DNA | ecosystem: Environmental > Aquatic > Marine > Coastal | place: USA: Chesapeake Bay... | reverse complement strand
TGAATACTAACAAGAATATAATATAAAAATAAATACAATTATTATATTATTAAAAACAAACATGAAAATTCCCACGACAAATGTATTTATTTTTTTTGCGGCATTCATTAGAACGTCGTATGCGTACAACAATCGCGATTATATTGATAAACTGAATCAAATGAGTGAAAATGGTGTGAAATTTCAAGAAAACCAGTTTATCAACCACACGCGCGACGAATTTGATGAACTCTACAAAGGTCTCAATCAAGCATCTCAAGATTACAAGAGCAATTGTCTCGTCTTTACGATGAGTTCAAGTGATTATATTTCTCCTCCCAAAAGTTGGGATTGGCGCAAGCGTGGGGTCGTTACTACCGTGAAGAATCAAGGTAAATGTGGAAGTTGTTGGTCGTTCAGTGCGGCCGGTGCGCTGGAAGGGGCGTGGGCAATCAGTACGAATCTCTTGTACAATTTCAGCGAGCAACAGTTGATGGATTGTTCGCGTCGCTACGGTAATATGGCGTGTAATGGTGGTTTGATGGATAAGGCATTTGAGTATGCCATTGACGCCGGCATGTGTAAATTGGAAGATGTGCCTTATGATGCTAAAAATGAATTTTGTACAAAAACCGTGAAAGATTGTCAAAAAGTCGCTCATTTCAATCAATGTTTCAATATTCCGGAAAACAACGAGCGTCTACTCCGTGAAGCGGTGTATCGGTCTCCGGTCGCCGTTAGCATTGAAGCGGACACCAAAACATTCCAGTTTTACAAGGGTGGTATCTTGGATTCATCAAACTGCGGTACAACACTGGACCATGGTGTGTTGGCGGTGGGCTACGGCGAAGAAGGCGGCAAGAAATATTGGATTGTAAAGAATTCGTGGGGTGAAGATTGGGGCGAATCTGGTTATATTCGCATTGGACGAAGTGACAGCGAAGATTCTGAAGGTGTTTGTGGAATTGCGAAAGATGCCTCCTTTGTGATGGTCTAATACAAAAATAGCTTGATAATAACAATATCAATAATAAATACAACGCACGGACATACACCATAAAAAAATTGAAATCGCAAAATATGAATATATGAAGAGTACACAGAAATAAGCACGACCTAAGGATGGTAGAGTATTGTAAACCCGGAAAATCTCCAGAGTATTACAAGTGGTGCGGGTGCATGAGCTCGTGTGGATCTGTTGAAGATAAGTACTGGATTTATAATAAAGGCGCCATCAACGGCCTTCATCTCATCCGCGAGCTGTATGATGAAAATGTGTTTCATATTGGTTCGCGTAGATGGGACTTAACAGAAAAGTACCACGAAGAAACAAAGGCCCGAATATTGGTTCCACAACATCCGTATCCTGTAAAAAAAAGTTGGGCTGAGATTGTGAAAACACACAATAAATAACTTGATAATATTGATAATAACAATAATAATATAAAAATACATTTGGTATAATATACAACACGCGACATACGACATGGTTCACAAAATGGCAATAACTATTTACAACATTTCGTCCACATTGCCACCATCAATGATGACGACAATAATAAATAATGACCCCACTTCCAATCATTTGCGGACTGTTTGGGTCATTATTCAAATATTTCTTTTTTTGATTTCGTCATTCTGTATTATGTGCGCGATTGCATATATTTCGCGCGCCACACTTGTTCGCGAAATGAGACGTTATTAAGGAATAAGTGTGACAAGTAATCAGATGTTGCTGAATGAAATTAAAAAATTGAAGTAACTATAAAGTCGCAGTGTTATTATATATTATACCCACAACACACTAAACTATGGATGCGAAGCAGAAAGACTTTTATATTCACTTCGATACAAGCGACGAGTTGAGCAAATTTGTAAAGAAGGCAAAATGGGAACATTCGTTCGGCCATAAATGTTGTTATGGTAAGGGAGTGCTTATGAAAAATGTAAAATCAATGAAAGAATTGAATGAAATAAAAGACAAGTTTCTAAAAAATAACTAGTATCCTGTATCTCTGTATAATACAATAAATTAAAGTTTCATAAATGCGTCCAAATATTGTTCGTGTGTTTTTAATTTTTTCCGATGTTTGATCTTGTTTATTTTTGCGAGAAGTTTCAATTCGTCAATTGTGGCGACTCTGTTTTTGATTTGCCAAAGCATTTGCAAAGGTGAAATGTCCAATGGGTGCTCACTACGGCTAGTGAAAACAAACTTTTTTCCGCGCCATCGAAGTCCTCCTGTATAAGATGAGTACAACATAACAATATTTTGCGTTTGCGACCAAATTGTTACTAGTTTACCTTCTTGTATTTCTGTATGATTTTGATATTCAATATGTGTGGCATTTTTCAGGTCAATTGTGCGAAAATCGACAGGTGCGGTGTAATGATTACCAAACGGTTCCCAATGTGGGTTGTCACCGTTCTGCTTTTCTTTTATCCGCTTTATATTACTTTCGGTAAGAACCGTCCTTGTTCTTTTTTTAATCTTGAAAATTTTAATCATCGTATTATGAGACCAAGATAGATTGAACCGTTTTTCCCAATAATCCGGACAAGGATAGAATTTAGTATTCTGGGTTTCATTATTTTCAAAGGGAAAATAATAATACAAATATTTGTCTTTTCCAGTAGTGAACTGTTGTGTTTTTTTAGAAGAATTTACAGAGAAACTATAAAATTGCTCTCGCTCCAATTCATTCGGAATGTTGCGGAATGAATCACAAGATAGTAAATACGACATAACGCTCCATTTCAATTGCGGGGGGAGCCAGTTGACAATAAACTCATCAATGTCATCTGAGACTGTATCTGGTACTAATATCTTTGTTTCCATTTTCGTGATATAACTATGATATTATATATATTCAATTTCAATTTTAATTAAGAATGATAAACAGTAAAAGTAAAAAATTGATTTGTCTTTATCATACTCTTAACATTATCAAACACGATAATGTCCGGACTAATTGAAAACGAGATGACAAACTGCCTACAACAAATGGCAAAACTCCAAGCAAAAATGGAAGTTCTTCAAGAAGAAAAAAATAACAAGGCTGCGGAAGAAGTCGTGAAAAAACAGGAAGTAGAACCAAATCTGAAAGTAATGTCAGATTGGTTACACGAATACGGAGAATCGATTGACGATGTGGAGCGCGAGCGTGTTATTTACGAACAATACAACAAGTTGGAAGACTCTAGGGGTGGTGATAGTGATAATTCCCTAAAATATAAAATACCACGCTACGAGTTTCTAAAAAATCTGCCACCTGTAGATAGTCGTGAAGAAAGGCGCCAACAATACCAACAAGCTAGGCAATTTGGTATTAATTTGGACAGAAACACAGATATATCGCAACTCCTTATAGAATATGAACCAACAAAAGAAGAATACGAACTGTACAATAATAGAGAGGCAATTAAAGCCAAGTATTTCTCCATCCGACACCCCGGAGGGATTACAACCCCTCGCACAAACCTTCTTAATAATTCTAAAAGCTTTAACAATCCACGCAACCAAACCCCAACATATTTCATGAAACAATACATCGAATCAACCCATAATATGTTTCTAATCCAACAAAAAAGGATTAATGAATTGGAAGAAAAACTAGAAAAACTAAAACCCGAATTATCAAATGAAGATTTTGGATTTGATGCCGAAGATTCGCGGTGAGCTTCTGTACAACCGCGATCACAGCACGTGAAGATGAATCAACGCGAAAAATAAATCTGGCATTTGGTCATTAATTACTGAAAAAAAAATTGAAATGCGAATGAGGTGCGAATGTCTAGTAAGCAAGGACCTTACCTCCAAAAGAAACCAACCAACCTGTTTGATAAGATATGATTTTTCCAGATGATGCGTGGAATTCAATCATGAGTTATTTTCACAGTAGTTACAAAAAACCGCTTCATTATGAGGCAATTATGGAAGTCCCAGAATTTTATTTCTGCGTCGTGCATCACCGCGAAAGTCATAAGTATGGTTTGCGTTGGAATCGATCACTTCAAGTTGATTCATATTACATGAGATTAATAATTCAGAGCAACTTCAATGCGAGTCGCGTGAAGGGAACATCCCAAATAAAATTAAAACGCGGTGTTGCTTCTCCCAGAATATGCGACGACTTTATCAATATCTTTGAAATCTACAAAAAAAACTGTTTGACGAATGTTTTGAACAATATAAATTACATATAAAAGACAAACCGAATTTAGATTAAAAATAATATATCATTAAAATAATATTTTTAATTATTAGGTTGGCGAATATTATATTATTATTTGACGATTGTTGTACTAAAACGCGTGTCCTGACTACAAGGAACATATAGAATATTGCGCGCGGGTTGATTTGTTTCATTTATGATTCTGTTTTTTGTGTGATTTGGGTACTTTTTGTCCCACATTCGTTTGTCTTCATCTTCCACCGAATCCCAACTATCGTCATCTGCGAGAGCAGAATCGTTATATTTAAGGACATAACCGCCCGGAATTTGCACGTTGCCGTTTTCATCATAAATTTCCCAACAATTCATGTGCATATTGAATTCTTTTTTTAAATTGACAAACCACGATGTCATAATTTCTTTATCAAAATCATCGCCTAGATTATTGATTTTTCTCACAAGAGTCTCAAACATGTATGGAAGTCTAGAAACTTCATCAGGTGCAAACGAAATGGTCGGAATGGTCAACCCTTTTTTGTATTTTTCATTCCAAAAACACGATATGGCAATAATATATATACATTTATTGTCTTCCAATGCGGCTTCAATTACATAATTCAAGTCAAGACGTGGTGCGTTGTCATCTTTTATGAATATGCATCTTGGGTTTGCGTTGAGATTTATGGTTTTTATGAAGCCATCTGTTTCTTTATTTCCATGTCCGTGAAAACATATCAAATGATGAGAACCTCTTTCGCTACCATTGACTTGAGAAACCATATCGTCATATTCTTCCTGATTGGTCACGATGTGCTTGTGAGAAGTCATAACTCTCAGATGCTGTTTGTATGCTACCTTCAAGACATAACGACAGTGGTTTCAATTTTTTCGTTTCATAAAAAATTGAAACTTCACACCCATGTAAATTAATGATAAGCATCATGAATACATCCAAAAAAACATTCAAACCCTGTTCCAAATGTGGATTCAAACCACAAGATATCAGCGAGGTGACTTTTGGAGAATTTAATGAGACTGGAAATAAATGGTATTGTTTTGAGCATGTTGAATGTTTGTGGAACTCCGTAAATCAAAATATCAAAAATCAAAGTGATTGGTGGGATTATTTGGAAAGGAGAAATGGAAAATGTCCACGCCCAAATTAAGCGTTTTAAAATGATTTAGATGAATATATAGTCACATAAAAATAATATGTAATATTTTTTCTTTGAAACACGACTATTCTTTGCCATGAAACACGACTATTCTTTGCCAATGCTATTCACAAATATATTGAGTATGTCCATGTAATAATCTAATGCCCCCAAAACACAGTCTCTTTCATACTTGATAGAGTCATACCTTAATAATATAGTGTTTGTATCATAAATAATATAGACAGAAAACAACAACAACGCAAATGTTGTCAATATTTTATCGCGTCCTCTGGAATATGGTGAAAATAAACTTACAATCCTTAGGGTGATCAAGCCCAACAGAAAGAAAAATAAAATTATGCCTAGCCATGAAAGGTCTACTTGAAAATAAACAAGGATGAATCCAAAAATCAACATCATGAAAAATAGAAGAACTGTAAACAGCAACGCACTCATGATTGTGTTTGCATGAATATACCGAAGAGAAAATCCCAAAAATAATCCTTGTAAAACACTAAACAATGTAAACAAGAGAAGTCGTTGCGTAAATGTCATCTGAACCGAAGTCATAAAAAAGATTAATATAATGCCAAGAAACAGAAAAAGAAAGCTGTACAATAATGATAATTTATTGCTTTGTTTTTTAGTCATATTGCTCTTGTAAATTATTGTAAAAACCAACGATGTTGCGATGAGTTGACATAACAAGGTTGTGAAAATACATTTGAGAAGATTCTTTTTTTGATGGACTAGTTTTGAGAAATTCTCCAAGTAACTCACCATTATATATTATACAACAATTATATATTGTATGACAATGCGTAGAATGAAAAATACTTGTAAAAACCACCAAAAAAGAATGAAAAATACTTGTAAGAAACACAATCCGATACGTAAAAAAATGAAAAAAAAAACAATAAAATTCATTGAAAATAAGAAAAATAAGAAAAATAAAAAAAACAAAACTATCAAACTGAAACAACGGGGTGGAAATCTTGGTTATATAGGGTGGTTGTTCATCAGATTATTTCGATTGGTTTTTAATATACGCAGTCCACCAGAAATTACTAGTATTTCAGGATCATTAACCAGTGAACCGGAGACCCAAAGGAGATTTTTAGAAGCCTTCGAGAAATATTATGAAGATTATACGTATGAAGATTATAAGTATGAAAAAACACCACCACCGGACACCAAAAGGAAATTTTTAGAAGCCATCGAGGAATATTATAAAGATCGGTCGTTTGAACAAATATGGAAAGATTATAAATCCGACACTATACACTTCAACAGACCAGGTGGCCAAAAATCATTCAACGATACTCTCGTCTTTTTTCTTAAAAATACTTGTAAATGTGTGATAAGTCTTCACGGAAGTATAATGGATGAATTCCTATCAACAAAATTTGGCGAATCTAATGAGGAAGACAAAAAAAAGATTATGAAAATTTTATTTGATAATAATGATAAAATAGAATACCATCAGTGTTCAAGTGCGAATGATTCTACTCCTATTATCATTTTCTACGAAGACAGCCGTATTAAAAAATTGGTAGGAGAAATGAATAATGGTACATATAATAATCCAATCTTAAAATACATCAATTCAGATAAAATTACATTAAATGACAAAAACGGCCTAGAAGAAAAAGTGAATGAGTATCTGAGAGCTATAACTAGTGAAGAATTATTAAATTTATCGTGTACATGGAAAAATGCCACGGATTTTGAGACACAGATGGATAGCATCGTTGTAAAGATAATGTTTGGAACTGTAGTATCGAAGGATGGAACATTAGATTGCGGTTGGTCTTCTGAAGACAGAGACAAACCAATTCAACTTGATAAATAATAATCATCACAATCAAACCCATCATCAAAAATCCACGGAATATACTGGAATACATATTTTTCAATAAAATTCATTCTTATTGTAAATCCGCTTTCAATCATCTGATTTACATTAACATTTCCCTCCAAAAAATGACAAAGTTCATCAATTTGTTTTTTATTGTCACACAAAAATACATACATATCGCGTCCAAAACAACTGTAACTTCCGTCATAATCTTTGAAAAACTTTGCCAATCGTTTGTGCGGTAAAATCAATTTCGGTTTTCCGTAATATAAACACGGGACGCTAGAGACGAATCCGTTAAGTGTCAACACATTTGTCTTTTTATTAAATAATGAACCAGTGATAATCTTGTAGGTTTTATCAGGTTCATCATCGTTACACCCCGATCCCTCCATATAATTTTCCAATCCTCCTTTCGAAAAACGGATAATCTCTCCTGCCAAACAACTCGGGTGTAGTGTGGATATTTTCAAGACGTGTTCGTAGCATGAAGATATTTGTCTTTTTTTTAGAATTTGAGAATAAGAAATAAACCGACTCACACAATGCGTCGGAATACATTTCCCGGGACGCAGTTCAAAATCCATATATTTTCCACAACCATGATCATATAATTTGAATTGCTTTTCTGGTTCTATCCCACTCGGTGTTCCGGGTTCAAGTCCTATATTTGTCTTTTTTTTTTGAACTAGAACATAACAAATTGGTGTCTGACAGTTATATTGAAACATAGTATTTGCTGAACGACAATCAAACGTTTTCAACAAGATAATATTATGATCTCTGGTAAAAAGGTCGTAAATACCACCCCGGTCGGGCTTCAACCAAATGCATGGAATAATCGCGTAAAAATAACCACCCGGTTTTAAAATATGCTGAAAACAAAAGTGCGTAATTTTGTTCCACAATGTAATGGACTTTGATTGAGTAACACTTTTGTCACATTTGTTATTCTTAGCTAGAGAAGGGACGAATTTTTTGGTGTGACAGTTAAACGGTAAATTGCCAATAACAAGATCGCATTGTTCCAAATGACTCACGTCCAACGTCAAACAGTCTTGTAAAATAATCTCCGAAGATTGTCCGTGTTGATTAGACAACTCTTGTAAATCGTCGAGATGTTCGTGATTGATTTCGTTGAGTATATATTTAAACTCGTCCTTTTCACTAAAAAAGTTATTTTGATTTACAAATACATCAAAAAAGACACCCTTGCCAGCACCCGGTTCAAACACTTTATGTGCGCGCGATAAAGTCAACATCACATCTTCCAACCCGGTCGTGTTCAAGTCGTCAATCATTTGCTGGACCAAAAATGGGGGAGTAAATACTTCGCCATATTTGTCTTTGTTACTTGTAGAAATATTCATCTTGTTGTCACTACAAAATAAAAATAAAAAACGAGCGCCAACTAAACGCCCTTCACTCAATATCTTGATTATCTATTTTTTGTGATTCTAGTTTTCTTTAATAGACCATTTTTCTTTAATCGTATTGTCTTTTTTTTATCGTGTTTCCCTTTCTTTTTTATTTTTCTCATAGATTTTCCACCTTGTTGCATTTGACTTTTATTCCAATGCGCCATTTGTTTTCTTTTATCATTTCTTGGCACACACAAATAGCCGCAAAAATCCTTGTAATTCAAGGTTCCTCCATAGTCGCGCATCGCCTTGCGTGGATTTAGAATCAAATTATTTTTAGAATCATAGTTGGTAGACGGTTTGTATCCTGGCTTGTGACTCCACTGCCCATCGTCATTTTCGCGGTAATAATGATAATCGCGATTGGGTGCTACAACAAGCGCACCTTTGTAGTGGGTTGGAGCACATTTACCAAATTCTCCAATCTCGTAAATGTTCGGATTGTCCGACAAAGTGCGTCCCATAATTTTGGGACATTTATAATCATGTTTACCAAGCATTGGATGCCCGGAAACATAGCCAGGCTGGGCGCGCCGACAAAGTTTGTGCTTATGATAATCTTTTTGACACATTCGTATAACTTCATTATTCTTTTTATTCAAAAAATACATGTAGCAATTATGACTTTCGCGCAAATAAAGATTATCGTTGAATGAATTGTTGTCAGAAAAAATTTCTGTTGAATTTTCGGGTAAATTTTCCTCGTATAGTTTTATTGTCACATTTTTCCTGAGTCTCTTTCTTTTAAGTTTATTTCTACTTCTTGTCATTATAGTAAAACAAGACAAAATTATGTAAACATGGAAATTAGACTTTTTTTGAAATCCCCATGTCTTTTTTCATAATCGTTCGCGAATATAAGATCGCCGTTTTCTACGCACCCACTCTTTAGACTTACATTTTGCTTCATAAGTTCATTATACTTGAAAATAATCTTTTTTTGTATTTCCATAAATATCTCATACAAATTAGATTTCGTTAATTTTGCCCACGTTTTTTTATTATGATTCCAGTAATACATGCTAGTTTTAGAGTCTGAAAATCCATATATATATTTACACGACGAATCATTGTCTAATTCATAAATAATGCTGGCTATATGTTCATATATTGTAACACTTTGGTCCAATATAGAAAGAACTCCCGAATCACTAATCAAACATTTTTCCCGAATCGCATTGATAATGTCTTCTTGGGTTTCGGCGTTTGTTTGTTGGTTCAACAATTTAATTTTTTCTTCCGACGTGGAAATAGTTGTCACCATGGCGACCTGTGTTTGTGGTTGGTTTTGTATCTTCTTTATGGTGTCCATTTGTTCTTCTACCTTACACAATTTTTCATTCAGGTTGTCAACAACATCTTCGATCTTGTCAATTTTCCCCGAAATCTGAACCAACAAAGAATGTATGTTTGTAAGGTTCATCTCCAACTTGCCATATAATATAGTAGTAAGTTTTATTATTAATTCAATTTTTCTATAATTTAACAATAAAATTGAATTAAAATTTGAATGACAAATACAATTAAACGAGTAAAATATGGAAAAATATCTAGCCGCGTTAAAATTAATTCAACCGACACTAAATACGGATGTAGAAAATCCGTGCAACGCGATGAAACCCTACTTGGAAAAAATGCGAAAAACCAAAAAAGATTTGTTGAGCAACTTATCTATTTGTTCTAGCTCTGTGATAATTCAAGAGTCAACCCAACCAACAATAAAGCAAAGTTTGATTGAGCTGGCATCAAATAGTCTCAATATTTTGTCACAAATAAAAGACAAATCTCCTCAAAATATCGTCGATGACAATACATCTCTATTTGAAAGAAAGAACGCCGATTATGGCAATTCATTTGCTGATTTTGAATTGATTGGCATCATTGTTCGTCTCAACGATAAAATAAACCGCATTTTAAACCTAGGCGACGCGGACCCACAAATCATACAAGTGGACGAAAAAATAGAAGACACCATCAACGACTTGTATAATTATTGTATTATTGGTCTTATGTATAACTTGTAGCTACAATGACAAAACTATAAATAGTTCAGTATGTTTGTAAAAAATTATAACCTATTATATATAATATCATAAATATGGAGCAAATGACCCAAGAATTGAATATGGATAATCATAATTTAAAGACCATCAAAAAGATTTATAATGAGTCTACAAAAACCAACACCTTTTTAAATTCTTACACGATGTTAGATGTTGAAGATGGTAAGAAACATTTGTTTTCTCATTTGATGAATAAATATAATTTCAAAAACGCCAATTACATTGAAGACTTTGTTGAAAAATCATCGTTGTTGTTGGCGCAACAACTATTTTCATCGTCGTCTATTCAGACGCAGTCGCAACCGTGTGTAGGCACAGAAAGTGCGTCCGCCGCACGCACAGAGTTACAAGTTTATCAAAATAATTATCGCATTGTCAATATTGATTCGTGCTACCGCGAAAACTTACTTTCGCAAAATCAAACTTATGACTCGTACACAAGTAGCGACATGATTATTGATTTAAATGACACGCTTGATAACATCGTCAGTTTAGAGCTTGCCAATATTTGTATACCGTTTACATTTTACAACGTGAGCAAGGACCAAGGAAACAATTACTTTTATGTACATGACACAAGTGATAATACCACGACCAAGATCAATATTGACGATGGGAACTACAACAATAATACCATCATATCCAGCATCAATGACACATTAAGTGCTAGTATAATTGACATATCATTTGAGATTAACACTCTGACAAATAAAGTCTCCATCACGAGCAATTCTGATACTGGATACAGTATTGTTTTTTATGAAAATGACAATGACAATCCAAGCGATTACTCGTTTGCCGACAGTTGTTTATCCACAAATGGTGGTGCCAACGTTCAAAGCAAGGTCAATCATAACCTAGGTTGGCTTTTGGGGTTCCGCAATATGGATGTCGAAAATAATTACAAAATTAGTTATGATGTAGATAGCACCACCAGCGTGACCGCCGAAGCGCTGTGTCATTTACCATACACAAAATATTTCGTTATTGTCATTGACGACATGAACAAGAATCAAAGTAACAAGAGTTTGGTTCAAATAAGCAACGGCAAATCTCATATGAACAAAACTAGATATTTCAAAGACATTGACAATTCCCTTAATTGTTTGAAAGATAGCAACTTTGATAGTTACGTCAACGCCTCAGGACGCACTTTAACCAAAAACCAACTTTATTCCTCGCTCCAGGTCAACAATTACCGCGCGTCGTTCAACGAAACCAACAGCAAATTGTCCGCCGATTTGATCAACAATGTATTTGCCATTGTTCCGTTTGAAACCAAATCGCTTGTGTGGGGAAATTCGATGTTTACAAGCGATAAAAACAAGTTTATTCGCAAATACAATGGACCTGTTGATATTTCCAAACTCAGCGTGAAATTGTTGGACGATCGCGGAAATTTATTGAATTTGAACGGCGCTGATTGGTCCTTTTCCATGATCAGCACCCACTCTTACAAGAAATAAAATTGAAACGCAGTCGTCTCTGTTTGAGAACTAGAGAGAGAGAGAGAACTTAAACGCGCAAGCATGTATGAAAAAGTGACAAAAGAGGTTCTTAAGACCAAATATTCCCAAAACAAAGATGATGTGTTTCACGAATTCACTATCAACGAAACCCGACTTATTTGCAATTCACACGGACTACTTTTTCGCCAAATGAAAACAGGATATTGGAAAGAAATTAAAAATACTAAAAACCATGCGAAAGGATACAACGTAATATTGGTCAAAAACAAACAATATTCTCGTGCTAAATTAATTTTGTTCGCGTTCAACAAAATTAATCTGGATGATAAACATAAGAATATTTATCACAAGAATATGAATCGCCTTGATTGTCAACTAAACAACCTCACCCTAGATGTTCCTCATACCTATAAGCCCAAGAATTGAGTAATGCCCCCTTTGCTTCGGTCGCCTTCGTATTCCGAATGATTACCCGACTCATCAAAAGAGACAATTGTCGGATAACCTTTGATTGAATATTTTTTCATGATTTCGGCATGTTTTTCATTGTTGGATGAATCGCCACATTCCACTTTGATGATTTTAACATCAGCGCCCGAATCGTTTATCTCTTTGCTAATTTCATCCCATTCAGGCATAAATTTCTTGCAATGTCCGCACCAATCAGCGTGAAACAATACTAGTGCCTTTTGTCCAGAAACCTCCTGTTCGAAGTCATCGGCGCTAGCAACAAATCCTTCCTTTGCTAAGTAACGTTTGTGGATAACATAGAGAATGCCCAAGACCGCTATCAAGATTAATACTTTGCACATATTTTTCGGCTTCATCAAGAACATCAATTTCTTTTGGAGTTTTTTTAAACTCATCATCTTCAAAAGCATTTTTACAGATTTTACCATTTTTTATATAATATAAAATGATAAAAAAATGATATCAAATTTTTAAGCTCTAGGTGGGACTCGAACCCACAACCTCGTGATTAGAAGTCACGCGCGCTATCCATTGCGCCACAAGAGCAAAATATATACATATATATATATATGGACAAGATGTTTTCCAACAAACATTTTAAAAAAATATTGAATATATTGTTATTACTGCTTATTTTTTTGTCTTTAGCTTGTTATTATTTTGCGGAGTGTAAATCACCAGTGGCTGTTGTTGAAGGTGCTGGAGGAAAAAGAAACGCAATAAAAAAAGCAAAAAGAAAATCAAAAAAAGCAAGAAAAAAAGCAAGAAGAAAATCAAGAAAAGCAAGAAAAAAAGCAAGAAACGCAAGAATTGCCGACGCAAAACGCAAGTTAGAAGAAAAACATAAAACGGTTCAAGAAAACATCCACGCCGCTCTTGTTGAAGGTGTTCCTCCTACTGGTGAAGGTATTTCCAATTGTGCTGTCGCGTATGGAGACAATTTACAACTTGGAAAAAGCGCCGGCTTGTTTAGTATATTTGGAAATAATGATATTCTGAAATGCAACAAAGATGGAATCCCGGAATTTGTTCCTGCTAAACAGGAAGAAATAAATTTCGATGGGATCGACTTATCGATTCAAAACGACGCTTCAGGTCAAGTCATGTATGGAGATACTGTTTCGCTTTGTGATAAGAACTACACAATAAGTGGTAAAGATTCAAATACAAAAGTTAAATATAGTGACAATATAACAATGACCCAGACGCCTGTCAATGAAAACAGCAGCGTAATTCACGCAACGGTGAACCCAAATGTGTACAGTTTACAAAATGTGATGAATCTCAACAGCGCTGATTATACTTCTGAATATGTTAAAAAATATCAATATTGCGGCAATTCGGGAGGCAATAATGATGTGTTAGCAAAAGGGTAATGTTGTGAAGTCTCGTGAGGGTGAATCGAACACCCGACCAACAGATTTCTAATTTTCTACACCACGTTTAGGTTAGAAAATGTGACCACTACAGTCTGCCGCTCTACCAACTGAGCTATCACGAGAATATATAGAAAGTATTGTAAAACAAATATATTAAAAACAGTGCGCTCCGTACAGGGATCGAACCTGTGACCTCGCGATTAACAGTCGCACGCTCTAACCAACTGAGCTAACAGAGCACATGCAAGGTGTGGGGTTCGAACCCACGCATGCGAACATAGCAGATCTTAAGTCTGCCCCCTTAGACCACTCGGGCAACCTTGCGAGAAACCATTACCATATTTCTTTTTGAATAAAATGAATATGATATATATAATACTCTACCTGAGTGTCGCCGCGAATGATATAATTGTTGTATTTGCTGTAAGATAACTTTTAAATAATCATTTTCAATATTTGAAAATGATGTGTTCAGTTATCGTCATTGAAATCCGTCCCTACCCCAAACCACTTATACGCTCACGCGTAAATAATTAGATTTTTAAGATGTTTGCTGTATGATACCTTTAATATTCGTTTATAGTAGAACATTATGAATCAGGTATCTTACCCAAAAATCAGCGACTACCCACTTTGATAATTAACTATGGAGTATTATGTTTAAATGTTTTTGTTGATAATATAATTTTCACTACAACTCATTTAAAGAGGCAATCTCAATCCCAAGACTCTGTGCCCTTTTGATTTTGGTAGTTTGTGCGTTTTTGTCTTTTACAATAAGTAACTTTGTCTTTGAGTTCACACTATCAGAAATTTCATAGCCTTGGTTAATATAATATTTTTCTTTTTCTTTATCGCGAACACCCGAAAAGACAATATTCCCTTTTTTGCATGGGTTTGTACCGCCACCAGCGCCCCCCTCCACATTACCATTATTTTCAGTAATATTTCTCATCAATGTCTTCAGAGTCGGCAACTCAATATTGGTAATACTGCTTTGAATCAAATTATAACTTTTAATAAATTTCGCAAATCCTTGGCAAAATAGAACTATGCTATCGTTTGTCACTTGGGGCGTTTTTAACTCTTCGATTTTGTTGACAATTATCTTTGCCATATTCTCAAAGTAGTTTGGATCATAGGTTTCGGAAAACTCAAACCGCACATCAAAATTACAAACTTGTTTCATGTATTGAATGTGGCTTTCCAGTTTCTTTTTACCAAATCCACGCGGAAAGCATTGAAGACCCAGCAACCATTTCATGAAATATTCTTCAGATATGTTTGACTTATGTTTAACAAGAGTCCAGTCAATACTCTCTTTCAAAGCCATTACAATCTTTTCCCCCTTTTTTGTACCAACCTTGTCTACTTGCTCCCATTGTTCCACAGTCAGATCCAAAACATCTTGTAATTTATAAACACCAATCGAGTTGTACAAATTGAGCAACGTCGTTTCCTGTAGACCACATTTAATGTCAAAACACTGAAATAATATCATATTTTTCTTAATTGTGCAAGCATAATTATCACTATTTGTGCTTACCAGGTCCACCTTGTTCTTGCTCCAACCATATAAAGAGTTGTCAAGTCCTATATTTTCCAATAATTTCTGGGTGGTAAGATGCGTCAAATCTTCCCATAACGATTGTGGCAATTTTCCATCACTACTCACAATCTCAAATATATGCGGGATAACATTTCCACTCAGACCAATCTTGACCACGGTACCATATTTAATATTGTTTTGTAAAATATACTTTGCGTTGAATCCGGTAACATATTCAACTTGCGAACCATTACATTGCGTCTTCTGTGTCAGTTTGATTTTGGGTTTCAAATAGTTGTCTTTAGAGACATTCCATAAAACTTTGTCTACAATCGCCTCCTTCATTTCCACCCCAAGTATGTTGTTCTTATAGGCAAAGGCAAAATCTGGGTTTGAATCATTCGAATGAATACACGGCTTGTCATTTGTGACAATAATTCCGTCTATTTCATAATCATATTCAGTCTTCCATTTTGTCAGAACGAAATTGAGAAACTCCAGATTTTCCAAAGAATCCGAACCAATCTTGTCTTTATATTGAACGATTGAACAAGAAGAATCTCTGATTATTTTTATTTTATTACAAAACTGAAGCGGATTGTAATGGTAGACATCATAGACTACAAAATCAATATCTTTGTAAAACTCTTCATTTTCTTCGGAATACAATCGGTTTAACAGTCCACATACTAAATTTCGCGAGTTAGCAAACGCCGGACTATATTTTTCTGTAAACACCGACTTGCGAATAATGAGTTCGCCGCGAAGACCAAATTCATAATCACCGTCCAAAGCACTTGCCATACTGTTATTTTGTTTCAAAAATGGAATCAAATAGCTGATATTTCGCCCAGAAATCCCGTTACCTCGTGTATAGAGTTTCCCCTTGTAATACATAGCACTGACACCGTCCAACTTGGCGGTCACAGTATAAGGACCTCTAAACTTATGACACCAATTGTTGATTTCACCAATAGTTTTATATTTATTCATAGACGCCATAAAATAGGGCAGTTTGGTAGACGCTGGAGTATTGTATCCGCTATTTACTTGTGCACCAACACCACTTTCATCAACCAGTTCTCCATTGTAACCACCTTCCGACTTTAAACATTCAATAAAACAATCATATTGTAAATCACTCCATGGACTGGTTCCATCGTTGTAATACATATCGTCCACATTATTTACAACTAGACCAAGACATTTCTTCAATATATTTTTATTATATTGTCTTTTCAAATCTTGTAAGTAATTCTCAATTTTCAATATTCCTTCACTTTCCGTGTGAAAATTAATACCAGAAATGGCGTCTATTGCTAAGTTCGCAATAAATGACTGCTGAGATTCAGTAACAATTGCCATAGCAAACGTTTTTACTTGTTTTGTATATTTGTTTAATGAAAAGCCATTATATCAATTTTATTTACTTTACTAAAAAAATAAAATTGTCATTTAGTATAGTTGCTAATATGTATAGAAAAGTAATCCTTTCAAAGCAGGGCGACGAACCAACAAAAGTACGTTATGAAATAGGAGAAGAAATTGAAAAAAGTGAGTATGAAGGACTTTTCAACAACTTTACTCCAAATTTTGAGTTTTCGTTGGTGGACCGATTTATTCAAGAATTTTCGTCGGACATCGTACCATCTTTCAAAAGAAGTTCGGCTTTCACAAAGGAGGACTTGGAAAACATTGTTCGTTCATTCAAAAATGATTATAAAATTAAAAAAAAGGCAAATAGAAAGAAACCAACCACCTATTTCAGACCAAAATCTCGTCGTGTCCCTCCTACGAACAAACAAAACAAACAAAACAAACAAAACAAACAAAACAAACAAAACAAACAAAACAAACAAAACGGCAATAACAACAATCAGAGAAAAACTAAAAAAAACAAAAATACATCAAAGAAGAAAATCAACAATAAAAAATAAACCAATATATTAAGTTATTGGAAATGTACACCTATAAAGTGAACCCAAACAAGATCAGTCACGGGCTCAAAGAATATTCCCATTTCCTTGTGACAATACGCGGAGTGTTTTTAGCACTCATTTTGTTTTGTGCAAGCTTCTTGGCACCATATATCGGGTGCAATTATCAAAACAAACTGAAGACAAGTATGACGATGCGTTATTTGCTCTTGTTCCTTGTCATTTATTTCTCAATAAATTTAGTGGATAGCGACATAGAAGACGTAGAAAATCCTTTATTCTCGATTGTCAAGTCTGTATTTGTCTTTTCCATATTTTTACTATTGAACGCAATCGACTCTTCGTCCATTATCATTACACTCATTTTGTTTACACTCTTAATTCTGAGTTCCAAGTATTATAGTTATTTTAAAAATTTAACACATAATCCCGACGAAACAATATTGACTTTGTTGAACATTACTCAGATTATCCTGGCATTTTCAATCATTGTCTTATTGAGCATCTCAACTTTGTTTAGAAAAAGCAAAAAAAAGTTTGCTGATTATTTTCTCTTGCGGAAATGCGACAAGTTAGAGTTGAAATGCAAATAAAAAGTTAAACGGAACTGAAACTACCGCCGTAATAACGACGAACGCCGCCCCAATAATGAAATACAACATGCCAATAAGTAAACTCAAAAACGCATCAATAATTGAAAAGTAGTTTGTGAATCTTAAACCGAATATTTTCAGCACGGGAGGACTCACGAGTATTTTAAAAAAATAAGCAATCTTTACAAACGCGCTACACATATACTTGTAGGTTTCCATTAACAAATAAATCATCACATAGCCAATGTAAAACAACACGTAGAATTTGAGAAAGTATCCTACAATGATGTAGATAACATATACAGAATTAGTCAAACTATCTACATTCAATCCCATAGTAGAATAAATATGTGTTATATATAGATTACAAATAAAAACATTTGTAAATATTGAATGTAAGAAAATGGTATCTTGGGAGTTCTTTTCAGAAGACTTAATCGCGACTATATTGAATTATTTGAATTATCAAGATCTATTTTGTAGAAAAAAGTCAATCCTCTCCAAAACAACTCATACTCTAACACAAAAACTTTTAAAAAATGCCAAAATAGAAAACGGAATAACAAGCAATTTTTTGAAGCTATACTGGGAAAAAAGAGAATTGGAAAACATCCCAATTATTTTGTATTCTCCAAATAAATTCGGAAGCTCTTTGAAATCAAGGTTATTCAATATTTTTGACACCAGAGAACCCAATCAAAAACTGTTTATTTCAAACATTTTCACAAACAAGTTGTCTTTTATGTTCAGACCATTTGAAAACCAAATTTTGTTTGTAGAATTTCAGAAGAACAAGTTAAATTATAATGTCTATACGCGTCAAGAGAAAACATCATAGTCAAATTTTATATTAAATTATATATAATATGAAATTTGATAAAAAGACAATCATATCAATCATCCTGACATTATTTATTCTTATATTGATAACAATCCTTATAAAAGTGAGCATAGACGAATGGAAGAAAAGTAAACAAGAAGGTCTTCAATATTATGGAGATGAAACGAAAACGCTTGAAGCACCATTGCCCTATAAAACAATCATGGAAAATATAAAATATCCGGATACAAACGACCCTATCTATGATATTGGTAATGAAACATATAACAACTTGCTATTCAACAAAAATGATAAAAGTATGCACTTTTCGGATGAACAAATCATGAAAGATATGAAACACTTCAATAATGCGAGTAACATATTATTAGAACATTACTTGAATGACAATGTACCAGATGAAGTGACGAAGAAACTTCAAGATTACGACAGTGCCGTGGGGTTTATATCTGAGGATATTTCAATTTCGGGACCAGATTATTTAAATAATAATCCAAAAAATATACATAGGACAATGACATATTTGTATCGCCCCAGCGAGCATAAAAATCAAATAAAAGTAAAAGGCGGTATTTGTCTAGACGCCAGTCAGCGAAATAGAAAGGACGGAGAAGTTCACATGCGGAATTGTGATGCGAACAACAAAAATCAACAATGGAGTTACAACCCATCTACAATGCAAATAAAAGCAACAGACGGCATTTGTTTAGATGCCAATAAGCGAAATACAATGGGCGAAGAAGTTCACATGCGGAATTGTGATGTTAACAACAAAAACCAACAATGGAATTATGACCCATCTACAATGCAAATAAAATCAAAAGACGGCATTTGTTTAGATGCCGGTGGAGATGTTCGTATGTATGATTGTAATATTAACAACATTAACCAACAATGGTTAATTACCGGCGACCCTAGCGCAAATAATGGGTTATATCTATCATCAGACGTTACCGAGGTTGATACTGTCCTAGAAGAAGATAATATTTACAATTACGACTACACATACAATATATCGGGCACGGCTTTGAACTATACAGATGTTTACGATCAACTAACTAAATACAACGAGAGTTCTTTCGACAATATAGTTTCCATGACCAAGCCCGGAAAATACTCTTCCCACTATTTTGAATCAAATTATGGAGACCTAAGTGGCAATGTGACAAAAGATTTCAAGCATTTTTATAGCGCAGCGCATACGCTTGCGGGACATGGGCTATTCAATAAGCGTTAACACGTTGTCGAAGCGCAATACCTTGTCCAGCAAGTATCGTCCGTCTTCGTCGACAAACCCTACGTGAGTGCAGTGTTTGTAGCCTATTGGTAAAATATCTATTTTAGACATTTTACAACAACAGCAGCGCAGCAGCATATTAACAAAACTTTGAAATTTGAAAACAATCCAATATTTTTTACGTATGTTTATGTTTTTGATTTCTTGTTGAAACATCGCATCTATCATCATGAACCCCTTGTTCAACTCTAAAAATTCGGTCAAAATACCGTTCTTCCGGTTGTAGAGCTTTTTAATTTTACTCATAAAGTCTGGAGACATCTTTTTCTGATTGAGCGTCCTATAAAAGCGAATCTCATTTTTTACATTACGAAGGTCGTTCAACAAAATAAGCTTGTAATTTTCAACACTCTTAATGTAAGAAAATACATTGATGTTGTAGATGTTGTAATAGCGCCGATTAATATGTTTTGGTAAAATAAAGTTGTTATTGTCCTCGATGTTTTTCAAGGACTTTTTGATTTCAAATATTTTATTTTGAATTGTATCAATCAGTTTTTTTTCTAAATGACTCTTGTATTTGTAATATTCTTTGAGTTTCTTATTTCGCTCGGTATTGTATAGTTGTTCGCTTGAATAGTTCCCCTCATTATCGCGTGCCCACATTTTGATTTGTTCCGAAATAAAGTCCTTGTTTGTAATAATTGGGTCTTGAAATAACAAGATTTCGCCAGACGAAAATTCAATATAATTCTTCAACTTGGAATACTGATATGCCGAGATCTTGTGCGCCTCTGACGATGCGTCCAATTTTAAATAGTTGATAATTGCCAGTAAAAAGGCAATGAACCCATTGAGAGACGAAACAATAATCGCCATGTCATCCCGATTATGCGTAAAACCCGTAATGACGCTACAAATTGTTGAAAACAAAATAGCGGGCACCATAAATAAATTAAGTTTAAAACTGCAAAAGTACGACGCCTCCGTATAAATTATCACATGATACTTGATATAACTTGCCAATATATCCAGCGCAGAACTGTAACGGTGAATGAGAGTCACTTCAAAGTCCTTGTACACCTTTTTCTTTAATTTTTCAAACGAAATTTTATCCAACGAATGTGTGGCATTGTTGTCCAAGTAATCTTCATCTTCTGATTCGCTATTGGCTTCCCAAAACTCTTCTACATTATGTAATATTGTGACATCGTTATCAAGTTGTGGCGACATATTCTTATCAATACTCACCCTTTCTCCAGATTCAAATCCACCACCATCGCCGCCATCGCCACCAATCCCCCTGTTATGACTTCGTCCTGCTTGATCCATTATTTTTAGAAACTCGTTATTTATATTGAAACAACCAACGTTATCTTCATTTTCCTCGCCACCTTTGTCACTATTATGAGAGTCTAATGCCATTTTATATTCCATGATTTCATTTTTAATGTCAACCTGAATTTGGTCTAATTCATCGCCATGATCGCCTAGATCATCTTCGTCAATCGGACATTTATCATTTTTTGTATCACGAAAGGTTGCGACCGAAGACGCATCATCTGTTTCAACATCGTCGTCGGAGCAACACAAATAAGAAGACCCACCAGACATGTTCGTCTGTTTTTGATTTACAGTCTCTTTTGTTTCTGTATTTCCCATTTCAATATCTTTCCCGTCTTCTTCCATAATTAATATGGTTATTTATTTATAAAATTGAAACAAAAGGAATTCAACAGATGATGTTAACAAGCAATGATTCTTTCAAACAAAAAAGACAGGTTATTTTCAGAGTCTTTGTCCGAAGCAACAAAATCAGAACTTTTATTCAAGCACGGTTGTGTCGCCACTTATGGTGGAAAAATTATCGCTCGCGGCTGTAACACTTACAAATGCTATTCGTCAAATGATGACTTTATCCACGAACAATGTAGTTGTCACGCAGAAATAAATGTATTACGACAAATTTATCATAATCATTCTCAGAAAAGGCACAAGTTAAATCGTATCATGAAAAAGACAACCCTATATATTAGCCGATGTTCAAATAACGGAGAAAGTACTAACTCGGCACCCTGTGTCAAGTGTATGGAAGTCATCAAGCGATTAAATGTAAGAAAAATTATATTCAATTTAAATGACGAATATTTTGAATATAATTCAAAAGACTATTATACTGATCATCGGAGCTTTGGTGATTTGTATTACAACAAATGACAATTGCTGTTTAATATGATTAGAGAAAGCCCTATTTTTAGAATATTATACCACATATTTTTAACAACCGAGTATTTTTTATTGACAATTACCCTTTTCATTATCACCGACAAGATCGTCCAGCGAGGAGCCACAAGGTCCTTGTATAGGGACCGGAACAGGCGCTTTTGAATTCGGTGTTGGTAAACAGTTCTTGTTCAAAAATTTAGTTTTCAGATATTCGCTATAATCCATCGTACCCGTTTTTTTGACAATGTTTGAAGAAGATTGTTTATTACAATTTTCGTTTCCATTACAAATTTCACCAACTTGCTCATTATCTATAGATGTTGTTTGCCCATTTATTCGACTGTAATATTCTGAATAGTCGTGTAATCCCATTTTTTTCACTACATAGTTTGGATAAGTACTCTTCATCCATTTATTGCGGGATGAAATGCTCGCCCGATTATTTTTGACCGAAATTCCTGGATTTGCTTTGTCTCCGTTAAATTCGCGCACGTGGAAGTCATAGTTGTTGTATTGACTCTTATTCATCGCAGTTGGGTAATGACCGCAACAAGAACCGTGTCCGCGGGGCACGTTACCCTTCATCGGAGTTTGTGTTTGTACTTTATTTGAATGACTTCCCACGCGTCGTGGATTGTTAATAGAAAAGTCCGCCTTTTTAGAAGATATTTTAGAATATTTGGTTTGAGCTTTACGCTTCAAGACAACTAACGACATTATATATAAACAACATTTAAAAAAAATTGAATTAAATCCTCGCCTACTATAGTAAGAGGAAAGAACCAACATCATCAACAACAATGAACACGATGAGCCCCATAGCCACCACCACGACCAAAAAGTTTGCCGCGTCCGACAAGCCAATGATTGATGTCGCGCCTCCGCAAAGTCGCGAAGAATATATGAAGATGATTGAACAAGTAGAATTTCAAAAACGCGCCAATATTCAAATGAATGAGATCGTTAACCGCTTTATAGCTTACAAGAGAGAAGAATTGAAGTTGGAAGATTATGAAGCTGAAGAAATTGAAAATATGATTGAAAATATTCTGCGCAACGAACATGATGAATATTACGATTATTCTAGCGACGAAGATGACGACAGTGTATACTCCGACGAAGACTCGTTTTGAATTAAGTTAAATAGTACAAATTATTATAACCCATTTAAATAAATATTACAAGCATGGACAATAATGATTATGGTGATAGTGAAGTAATTGATATTAACGCAGAAGATATCGAAGATAATCTAGACAACATATTAGAAAATAGCAACACGTTCAGGAAAAATGCCAATATAGATGTAATCCGCTGCATTGTTTTTTATGTTGATGGTAAAAACGTCATGAGTTACAAAAAATATGAAATACCATTGAAAGACAATTTGTTTCCAAAAAGCGAACTTGTAACACTAATTTTAGAAAATAAGAAATATCATACGAAAGAATACGATTTGACCGGAATTCATAAATTTGAAATAAATTTAAAGGAAGCCGAAATCAAAAGTTTTTGCAAAGACTGTGGGTCTTACTCGTTTATGAAGCAATACAAAAAGATTCAGGACATCAAATTCAGTCCGGGGATTGAATTGTTCAACGATGCCAACAATATCATTTTATTTTTTACCAAGAAAACGAAATATGTAAAACGTAACTCCGGCAAATCCGCGGACAACAAAACAAGAAAGAATGTTAAATTCTCCACACCAATTGCCGTGTCAGATGATTCGCAACGCAACAATAAAACAAGTAAGAATAGAACTTAAAGATTTTGTGATATGTTAACCATCAAACCGCGGCTGATGGCATCAATACGCAATGAAAACGGTGCTATTGCTCATAGCTGGGTGATTGTGAACGATGATTCTACTACGGAGACCTGTCATGAAAAAATGTGCGCTACACCGGCGGCAAAAAATATCACACATCAGCAAAACGTGAAAGAATTATTTGTTCAGTTTTACTTT
>Ga0129327_10000471_pt1 | contig 24336 bp, 18 predicted proteins | sample CPBDNA_6_FD_111799 | JGI IMG/M metagenome (GOLD analysis project Ga0129327, IMG submission 111799) | Freshwater to marine salinity gradient microbial communities from Chesapeake Bay, USA - CPBay_Spr_31_0.8_DNA | ecosystem: Environmental > Aquatic > Marine > Coastal | place: USA: Chesapeake Bay... | reverse complement strand
GCAGACAGCGGCGGGGTCTGGTTGCTGGGCATGGAACAGGGCGCCATCGCGGTCAGCGACGTTGCACAGCGACTTGATCTCGCAGAACTCCTGTGTTCCCTCGCCATGCTTACCAGTGTGGAGCGCGCCGTTGAATCGGGACGAAAAGTTCTTGGCAGCCAAGGCCTGGCGCGTGCACTTCCTGCATTGCAACCAGTTGCACTTTCCGCGTCAACTCGAAAGGCACTGCGCAAACACAAAGGAATGATCATCTCGCTGCGCGATGCGATCGTTGAAATGCGCCCAGATGCCGATACCGAGCAGATTCAATTACAACGAATCAAGCCACGCACCCTGATCATGATTGTGGTCGGCACGATTGCCGGTTACGTTCTACTCTCCCAACTGACATCCGTTGACCTTGCCACCTTGTTCAGCACGGCAAATTGGTGGTGGATGTTGGCAGCTTTGATTTTCAGCTTGATCACTTATGCCGGCGCCACGTGGTCACTGTCTGGCTTTGTACCCGAAAAGCTTTCATTCATGCGTACTCTGCTCGCACAGGTGGCTGGAGACTTCGCCACCCTCGTATCGCCACCAACATTAGGTGCGATCGCCATCAACGTGCGCTTTCTGCAAAAGTCAGGGCTGCACCCCGCTCTAGCAGCAGCAAGCGTTGGCGTCGCTCAAGTTGCAGCTTTCATCACCCATATCGGGCTGCTCTTTGGATTTGGCATTGCCGCAGGAACGCAGGCCGACTTCACATTTGACCCGCCAATGTGGGCGGTCATAGGTGTGGCGGCCGTCGCCGTTGCGCTACTCGCACTCCTTGCCGTACCCGCGGTGCGCAGGGAAATAATTAAGCGAATCGGACCACTGGTCAAGGAAGTAATTCCACGATTAGTGACCGTGGCTCAACGCCCCGGCAAACTAATCGAAGGAATCGGTGGCATCCTGCTGCTGAATCTGGCATATGTCGGCGTCCTTTTTGCCTGTGTCGAGGCATTTGGCGGAAGTCTGACCATCGCCGTTGTTGCGGTCGTGTACCTAGCGGGTGCCACGATCGGTCAAGCCGCACCCACACCTGGCGGACTTGGTGCCGTCGAAGCTGCGCTGGCAGCAGGTCTCACCGCCGCCGGACTCGATGCTGGGCTAGCGGTCTCTGCCGTGCTGCTCTACCGCATGTTTACTTTCTGGATACCCACGATCCCCGGTTACTGGGCATTCAACTATCTCACAAAAAAGGGTGCGCTCTAGTTTCCTGATGACCATTCGACGTAACCGCCAGGAAAATGCTTAATTCGCGTGAACCCCGAATTGGTAAGCATTCGAATTAATGCCCCTGATCGATCTCCTGACTTGCAATAGACGATCACATCACGCTCGAGGAATGATTCACGCACAGCGCTGTCATCCCACTCGGCAACTGGCACATGAATCGCCCCTGGAATCATGCCAACCGACACTTCATCGGAATCGCGAATATCAATCAGTGCAAAATCAATAAGTCCAGCATCACGCTCGGCCAATAATGCTTCAAGCTCACTTTGGCGCAAGGACAAATCACTCGCCGAGCACCACAAGGTGTAGTCGATTAGCTCGGTCACACTCGGTTGGTCGCCGCACACCGCGCACAGCGTGTTCCTCCTGATGGGGACCTTGCTCAAGGATGCACTCAGTGAGTCATAGATACCCATGACCCCCGCAAGCGGTTCACCTACTCCCACAATGAGTTTCAGCGCCTCGACGGCTTGCATGGAGCCGATCACTCCACACATTGCGCCGAGCACGCCCGCGTCACTGCAACTGGGAACGCTGCCCGGCGTTGGGGGCTCAGGGAATACGCACCTGTAGCAGGGGCCGTGATCGAGTCCAAACACTGAGATTTGGCCATCAAATCTCAGTATGGAAGCCCAAACGCAAGGAATTCCCTCAAGGATGCAGGCATCGTTAATTAAATAGCGAGTTGCAAAGTTGTCGGTTGCGTCTATCACGATGTCATAACCCGCGATGATCGCGCGAGCATTGCTTGAGGTGAGAAGCTGATTGTGTGCCTCAACGTTGACCGTTGAGTTCAACTCCTGCACTCTTCGCGCAGCTTCGTGCGCTTTTGGCAACCCGAGAGCGGCCTCAGAGAATATGACCTGGCGCTGCAAATTTGTGAGGTCGACAACATCAAAATCTACAATTCCAATTTTTCCCACACCCGCTGCGGCCAAGTACATCAGTGCAGGTGAACCTAGGCCGCCAGAGCCAACAACAAGAACAGAAGCCGCTGATATTCGCTCTTGACCAATGCTTCCAATCTCAGGGATACGCCTATGCCTGCTGTACCGATCGCTGCGCATCACTTCACCACCGTCATTTCGCCACCGTCATTTCGCCACCATCAATTCGCCTGCGCCACGAGGTTGCGCAGCACTCGTAAGCCTACGGAGAGAGTGGCCAAATCCAATTCATCAACGCTGAAAATTTCATCGAGGGTGCTTCGAGTACGCGAGATGCCCTCAATGCGGGATAGTTCCCATTCATGTACTCGACTCGAGACACTTCCCTCACCTGTGGTGGTAATTACTTTGCTGGTTAATTCCGCGATGACCGCATAGAGATCCGTTCGCATTGCCTGTCGTGCTAGCGCCGTCCACCGATCTCCGCGCTCTAATTGAGTGATACTGACGAGCAATTTGTCCACGTCGAAACGTTCCGACAGCGTGAAGTACATCTCAATGACATTGGGCATGCTCATGCTCGTTGCAGAGGAAATTTCTGCGATGTCCAGCAGACTAAACACGTCCAGTCCGCTGGCGGCAGAACGTGCCAAGTCTTCTGGCGCACCAGCGTCAATGAATCGTTGTGCCATTCGCAGGAAGCGTTCAGACTCCTGGCCTTTGAGAGCACTCGAAATAACTTGCGAGTATTCGTTCACAAGTGCGCCATATGCATCAATTTCATTAACTATGTCAATACCTGCGCCGCGATTCTGCAGGAACCAGCGCACAGCACGGTCCAAGAGTCTGCGCACTTCAAGGTGAAGTGCGATCCGAGCGCTAACCGGCACGGTAGTCGGCAACGAGGTAATCCACTCCCAAGTCTTTCTGATGCCAAAAATCTCCAGCGATGCAAGGGCCGCCTTGACCACTTCAACGGTGTTCGCACCAGTTTCTTCTAATGCTCTAAATACAAATGAGATCCCACCGATGTTGATGAGGTCGTTGGCAATAACTGTGTTCGCGATAGGGCCTCGCAATGGGTGGCTGAAAATTTGTGCATCAAACTCAGGTGAGAGCCTTTCAGGGAAATAGTTCACCACAATGTGTTCACACCAAGGGTTGAGGCCAAGATCTGTTGCATTCAACTCTTGCAAGACTTGGATTTTCGCATATGCCAAAAGCACCGCTAGCTCAGGAGAAGTCAAACCAACCCCCGCAGCTTTTCGAGTGGCAAACTCTTCGTCATCGGGCAAAAACTCGAGTGCGCGATTTAGCAACCCCAATCGTTCCAACTCTTTAATCATTCGCTGGTGCACGTTGAGCAAACGAATGGCTCCTGCTCGCGCATTGGAAAGGACAACATTTTGATCAAAATTGTCGCGTAATACATGGGAGGCAACGGAATCAGTCATTTCATGGAGCAATGAGTTGCGCTGCTCAATGGACATTTCACCAGAAGCAATGAGGGGCGCGAAAAGGATTTTCACATTGACCTCATGGTCAGAGGTGTCGACACCTGCAGAATTATCAATAGCATCCGTGTTGATGCGCACTCCCCTGCGAGCAGCTTCAACTCTGCCAAGTTGGGTGAAACCAAGGTTTCCACCTTCACCCACAACCTGGGCTCGCAAATCTGTCCCATTGATGCGAATAGCGTCATTATTTTTGTCACCCACGTCAACATTCGTTTCAGTGCTTGCCTTGACGTAGGTGCCGATCCCGCCATTCCACAATAACTGCGCGGGGGCCTTCAAGATTGCCGTTATGAGCTGGTCCGGAGTGCATGATTGCTGAGCATCTTCGATATCGAGAGCATCGCGAATTTCTTGGGTCAAGCTAATCGACTTGGCATTTCGGGCGAAAACTCCGCCTCCGGCCGAGATCAACTCTGGGTTGTAATCGATCCACGACGACCCTTGCAATCCGAACAGTCGCGAGCGTTCCTCGAAACTTGTTATTGCGTCGGGATTGGGATCAATGAAAATATTTCTGTGATCAAAGGCAGCGAGCAAACGAATATGACGGCTCAGAAGCATGCCATTGCCAAACACATCACCACTCATGTCTCCGATGCCGATAACGGTGAAGTTTTCTGACTGTACGTCTATGTCCATTTCAAGGAAATGACGCTTTACCGACTCCCATGCTCCTTTGGCCGTGATCCCCATGCCTTTGTGGTCATATCCTGCAGATCCACCGGATGCGAAGGCGTCCCCCAGCCAGAAACCCTCATCAATCGCAATTGCATTAGCGATGTCAGAGAACGTTGCCGTGCCTTTATCGGCCGCCACCACCAAGTAGGTGTCATCAGAGTCATGACGAACTACCCGCGCGGGTGGAACAACGACTCCATCAACCAAATTATCGGTGACTGACAACAGCGCCCTGATGAAGTCTTGGTAGGCAGCAATACCTGTATGGAGCCACGCGTCACGATCAACAGCAGGGTCAGGTAGTTTTTTGGCGAAGAAGCCGCCTTTCGCGCCCACGGGAACGATGACCGCGTTCTTTACTTCTTGTGCTTTTACCAACCCAAGGATTTCAGTGCGGAAGTCTTCCCGCCGATCGCTCCAGCGAAGCCCTCCACGGGCCACAGCACCAAAACGCAGGTGCACACCTTCGACATGTGGTGAGTACACCCAAACTTCATGGGCGGGGCGCGGCAACGGAGTCTCGGCAATCAACACAGGTTCAAGTTTGAACGCAATTGTTGTTCCGTTTTGATAGAAATTCGTTCTGGTCGTAGCTGAAATCATTTCCCAGAACAAACGCAGAATTCGATCATGATCCAGGGACGGCACCCGCGTCAAACAATCTTCAAATTGCTCACTGGCACTCACGCACTCCGCATCCCTGTCACCACGGAAATCAGGATCAAAACGCACGCGGAAATATTCAATGAGCAGTCGAGCCACCACACTATTCCCCAGAAGGACTGATTCGATGTAGCCCTGCCCAAAGGTCGAACCAATCTGTCGCATGTACCGTGCGTATGCCCTGATAATCGTGCAATCTCGCCAGGTCAAACCAGCGGTGATAATTAACGAGTTGAAAAAGTCCGTTTCCATGTCCTCATGCCACGATGCGCGAAATGCATCTTGAAAACGCTCAAAGAGAGTATCGGGGCTATAGATTTCACCTTGAGGCAAAACAATGCCAAAGTCTAAAATCCAAGCGGTCGATTGATCTTTACGTTCAATTTCATAGGGATGTTCGTCAAGCACATCAACGCCTAAGCGCTCCAGAATGGGCAAGATCCGCGTCAACGACATGGCAGCTCCCGCGCGAATAACCTTGAACCTCAGTTCACGGGAATCCGTGACAAACGGGGCATACAGACTCAGCGCCAAGGAATCCGGCTGCAGCACCTCGAGCGTTAACGTGTCAGCCACGCCAATAGTGGGATCAAAATCTTCTTTGTACGACTCGGGAAAAGCATCCAAATAGGCAGGAATGAGATTCGTATCTCCTGATTCGACAAGCAGGGCTTGGTATTCATCCTGCCAACTTCGGGTTGCTTCAGCCAGCCTGCTTTCAAGCTCTTTGACGTCTATTTGAGGAATGTCCTCACCGGCCTCTACGTGCACCACATAGTGCAGTCGGGCGAGAACCGATTCGGTGACACGTGCTGAGTAATCAACGCTGACTCCCCCAAATGTGTCACGCAAGATTGCCTCAAGGCGCAATCGCACCGTGGTCGTGTATCGATCCCTCGGGAAATAGACCAGGGCTGATATAAAACGACCATATGGGTCGTATCTCAGGTACAGCCTGGTTTGCCTGCGCTCCTGCAATGCAAGCACAGAGCGCGCAACATCTTCCAACTCGGGGATAGTTGCTTGAAATAATTCGTCTCTGGGGTACGTGTCAATGAACTGCTCTAGGTCCTTTGCACTATGCGAACCTTGAACATAGTCAAGATCACGCTCTATTGTTCGGTACTTTTCGCGCAAGACTGGAATATCGGCCACGCTATCGGTATACGCCCTGGCGGCATATAGCCCTAAGAATCTTCTCTCTCCGATGACATCGCCGCTTGCATCAAATGTCTTTACCCCGACGTAGTCAAGATAGGCAGGTCGGTGGACAGTTGAACGGGAATTCGCTTTGCTCAGCACAAGCAATTCTTTGTCCCGCGCTTTGGCCCGTACAGCGGGAGTCAAAATACCAAAACTTTTCGATGGAACCTTGTTTTCTGCTGAATCACGCAATATGCCAAGTCCCGTTTGCGGAATCGGTTCCAGAGCATCTTCACCCTCAACCATGATCAAGCGATACTCGCGGTACCCGATGAAAGTGAAGCTGTCTTGTGTTAACCAGTCCAAAAGTGACACGGCCTCATCCAATTCGGCAGTGTTGATCCCTTGTGGTGCATGACGACGCAGGTCTCCGGATATCTCCACCGCTTTTGTGCGCATGGCCGCCCAGTCTTCGACTGCTTTCTTTACATCGGAAAGCACATTCTTAACACCGTTAACTAGCGTGGATAGGTCATCTGTGACGAAGTCTCTATCCACGTGGATATGCATCCACGATTCGGCGATCATCCCGGAACGAATTTCGTCAACGTCCAGATCATGAACCTGCGTCAGCACTCCACCCACCCTCGATACGGCAAGTTGAGGATGCGCAACGAGTTGAATATCTCGCCCTTGGCGAGAGAGCTCCGCGGTCACCGAATCCACCAGGAACGGCATGTCATCGGTGACTATTTCAACGACCGAATAATGGGCTGATTCAGGAGTCCAAGCCCTGACCTTGACTTCGCCGACCATGCGTACGGTGGCCCAGTCAATAAGATCAGCAGTTACTTCTGGGTCGGAAAGTGCGAATTCCACACCGCGATACAGTCTTCGGAGGACTATCGCCAGAGTCGATTGATCCGGGGATTGTTCAACATCCGTGCTCACTCCCCTACGGTAGTACCCAATCAGGCGAATTTTTCTCCCCTCACCAAATCCCGCCCAGTAATCAGGAGTGGAACCACCATGGCAACAGACTTCACCCATACCCAGCACTTTCCAGCGCCCCCCGAGGCCCTCATGAGCCTTTTGGCCACCGAGGAATTCATCATTTCCAAATGTGAGGCAACAGGTTCGCTTTCTGCCGAGGCTCGAATCGATGGCATGCTCCCCGGACCCATCACATTGATCAGCATCAGAGTGCTACCAGCAGATCTCCCAGCACCTGCCAAATCACTGGTCGGTGAAACCATCACTGTCACAGAGACCCAAAATTGGTCCGAAGCGGATTCAACTGGTCATCGAACGGCCACCGTGAGCGTTGAATTCTCTGGTCCCATGAAGTTCGAGGGGCGCCTGCAACTTGACCGTGCCGGCGACAATGAATCGAGCATCACGACAACAGGAAAGTTCACCGCAAATGTGCCATTTATTGGTGGCAAAATTGAAAAAGTGGCGGCCGAACAAACTTCGCGGTACCTCAACGCCGAGGAGAAAGTTGCTCGTGAGCAATTGGGCTAAATCAGCTGCTTTCCCATGTCGCGAGACTCGTGCGCAAAGAAGTGGCTAACACATTGCGGCGACGTGAGGCGTCCATCAAATTTGCTCCAATCGCATTGAGGTCCTCAGGCGTGGGGCTAGCAAAAAATACACGGGCACCATGGCTCTTGACCAAAGCAATTTCATCAACCGCGGTCTTGGTCACTTGACCTCGCCAACGCCGTTCTAATTTTGCCCCAATTCCAGATGGATTATCTGATGCAGTTGCTGCCATCGGTGCCAAAACGTAGATTTCGTCGCATCCAGATTCCACCACCACGTCAACACTCGTCGCAGAAATTGCACCGCCGTCGACATAGGTGCGCCCATCAATGTGAATTGGGGTGAACCACCCGGGTATCGCGCACGATGCCATGACGGCATCCGCCAACGACACCACCGGCGAGCCTGATCGGCCGAAGACAATCCGTTTACCCGACTGATAATCCATAGCAACGATCCACAATTCTTTGCCACCTTCTGTTTCAACCCAGCCACCGAGTGGCGCCACCGCATCCACCAAATGACCCACTCGCTCCAAACTCTTGCCACCTTCCGGCAACAGCCCCGAGAGCACGGCGGTTACAGGCATTCTGCCTCCCGACCCGAATAAACCAGCTCGAAGTAGTCCCGGTGAACCGGGCAGCCATCGAAGGGGTGAACCGGGCCGATCCCCGCCTGTGGCTCGAACTGGATCCCAGCTGTATCCCATCAGCGGACCACTCATGACTTTTTCGCTGTTGTAGTGGGTGACCAGTTCTTCGGTACTCACACCACATGCCACCAATGCGGTCAATACGGACCCTGCAGAAGTCCCTACCAGTAGGTCGGCCTCAGCAGCCCGAAACCCGAACGTCTCTTCAAGTGCCTTAAGGGCACCAACTGCCCACGTTCCACCTAAAACGCCGCCGCCACCAACAACAATGGCGCGCTTAACTTTGTGTTGCTCCAATTATGAATTCACCACGCGCAATTGAGGTCCCTGTCGGAATCGTCGCTGTTTGAGAGCCGCGGTGAGTCCAACGAGGGATTCTTCAAAGCCGCGAGAGATTCGATCAAGGTCACGGACCGCATCCCGGTCAGACATGAGACCGATATGGAGTGCGCCGTCATAACTTGTCAGCCCCAAACTCAATACTTGACCCGGTACAAGTGGGACACACGGATAGGTGGCAATCATGCGCGACCCTGCGGCATAAAGCGCATGTTGAGGACCTGGAACATTGGTCACGGTGATGTCGTAGGCCCTGCGAGACAGTGTCGATGCCACTCGAGCCCCTAATGCGTGCAAGGTCGCCGGGCCGAATCCGGCAATCTCAACCAGCGCGCCAGCGCCCATGAATTCGTTGCTGGGATCAAGTACCGCCATTTGCTCGGTAACCGATACCAGCCTGTCCACTGGATCAAATTCACCCACCGGGAGATCAACCAAGTACGCGTTGATGTTTCTTCCCTGAGAGTCGAGGTCGACGTATTCACTGAGGCGCGAGCTAGTCAGTGCGTCATCCATTGACACCGGCACGAGTGCCCTGAAACGTTCATGCAGGGCGCTGGCTGCATCATGTCGCATCAGCCACGTTCTCAGCGCTCCAGTCACTACCGTCAAAATGACGTCGTTCAAGCTGGCCTCAATATTGATCTCTGCAGCTTCTCGCTTTAATGCTCTCAGCGATTCAAGTTCAAGGTCAACGGAACTGAATCTGCGTTGCGCCCCGAGCTTGGCTTTAAGTGGTGACTTTGCACCAAATCGAGCAAGAGACACGAGCCCACTTGCTGCCTCAAATGACGAAGTGACCACATTTGTCATGATCGAGTGAACTCCCGACACCGCATCGCGCGCGGTATCAACGGCCATCTCCGCAGCCGCCGCAGGGTGGGTCAGCACTTCAGTGACGCTCGCGCTGACGAGTTCAATGGAACTGGGCTCCGGGTGCGGACGCCATGAGTCTGGCGGTCCTGCAGGTGCATGCTCTTGGGAATCGAGAATCACCTGCGAAATATCGAGTGCTGCCAGACCATCGACCAAGGCTTCATGGCTCTTGGTCACGATGGCAAGCCTGCCCTGCTCAAGGCCTTCGATCAGATACATCTCCCACAATGGCCTACTGCGATCCAGCGGTCGACTCATTAGTCGGGCCACGAGTTCATCCAGTTGAGCGGGTGATCCTGGTTTTGGCAAAGCCGAGCGTCGAACATGGAAGGACACGTCAAATGAGGTGTCGTCCACCCACATGGGCCGAAAAAAACCGAAAGGAACATCCTTGACCCGTTGCCTGTACCGAGGCACGAATGCCAGCCTCCGACGAATCAAATTCACCAGTTTTTCGTGGTCGAGCCCTCCCTCAGCCGGCTCAAAAATCGACACCGTTCCCACGTTGAGGGGCGCTTCTTCCGTCTCAATGTAGAGAAAAGAGGCATCGAGGCTACTCAGTCGTTCCACGACCACTTCCTTGATTGAGCTCTTTGGCTTTCGCACCAGATGGGAGTTGAGCACACACACGGGCATTCTTGCACGCCGCCACTGGGATTTGTCCCCTCCCGCGAAATTGTCCGCCTCTATGTCATGATTGGAGAATGGACTTCCCTTCTAGTTTCTCGCGCGGCTCAGTGTTATCGCACTTATCGAGGCTGTCGCGCAAGACACCCATTGCCATCGTGGCGCTGCTTTCGGTGAGCCTGCTCATTGGAGGCGCAATTGGGTTAGCACGGGACACCTCTACCTCGAGTGCTGCAGCCATTGAGCCTTCCCCTGAGGCCACTCCAAACTCAACACCAGATTTAACCCCAGACTCAACCCCGGACTCAACCCCGGACTCAACCCCGGACTCAACCCCGGAGCCAAGTCCCTCAAACAGCGCCGCAAGCCCAGCGGACTCAAGCCCAGCAGTCATTCAGGTGGCATCTACCCGCCAGAAGCCCAAAGCACCCAAGCCAGCCACACGTGAGCGCAAGGCGAAGAACATTCCTGCAATGCCGCTGGATGAAAACACCGGTCGGCGAATCGTTTACGACAAAGCGCTCATGACCGTTTGGGCCATGGATGAAAACAATGAAGTCGTCTACCGCTTCCCCGTTGTTGGACGCTGGGATCGACCGGTTGCTGGGGAGTACAAAGTATTTTCCCAATCACCTCGCAGTGGCAATCCGAATTCCAAAGTGACCTTCGATCACATGACCCGCTTCGCATTTGGCATGGATGGCAAGACGGCCATCGGATTCCACAGTATTCCCAAGTACTACGACGGCTCCATGATGCACGCCGAAGATCAACTGGGTCTACCCATTGCCACTGGCGGCTGCGTACGCATGGCGGCCCCTGATGCGAAAAAGCTTTATAAGTGGGCTGACGTTGGCGACACTGTCATTGTTTTGGAATCCCCGTAATTCACCTGCAACCAGCACGAGAGCGCGAAAAATTTTCGAGCCATTACTGACCTCGCTCATGGTGCTGGCCGTGCGCACCATGTGATCAACACATGAATCCTCAGGAACTGCAATCATGGAATAGGCAATTGCCAGCCGGTTGCAAACGTCATGAAATTCTTTGACCACCTGACCCGCCTTTGACCGTGGCATTCGGTTGAGAATCACCACTTTTCGCGCCTGCACGATTGCGCTGGAAATTTCGCTGAAATCTTGAATCAGTCGCGCTGCGCCAACGGGATCGGGGCGCACCACAAGTGCAACCGTCGTTGCACTCGACAATGCCAGTCGTGCAATGCCATCTCGGTCTTGCCCAAAAGCCCGTGGAGAGCCGAACACTTCGTCGCTGACCAAACTCCCCCGAGGCGGCGAAATGTCTATGACTACATGGTCAAAGTCTTGAGTCGCTTGATCAAGAACTCTCTGAAAAGCACGGGGTTGGACCTGCGACCAGCCTGATGGGCTTTGGAGTCCCGTTAAAATCCAGAAATTTTCCGAGATCTCACGATAGGTGGTGGCAAATGCCCGCTCATTGAGCGAATCCGCCTCGGCGTATCGACACGCGATCACCAGCCCGCTGATTTCATCGACAATTCCCAATGCCGTGGCCAAAGACGGGGCACAAGTGTCTGCGTCAATGAGCAGAACTCGTTGCCCCGCACGCGCCATAGCCTCAGCCAGACCCAATGCGATTGTTGATCGTCCTGTTGATCCAACAGGACTCCACATGCAGGTGATCTGAGCATTCGCCTTGCGAATCACATCTGCATCAACCATCTGCTGCACAGATTGGTTACCGACTACGGCATCAAATTCCATGACGATGTCGTCGATATCGCGCAGAATATGTTCAGCGCCCCATGATTGGGCTATTCGAGCGTCGATGTCGTTCTCAACAATCACCGTTACGTGCCCAGCTTGTTGTTGAAGTCTCGACATAACTTCAAAACTCATGCGGGGCAACCGTGCACTCATAACGACAGGCACACCCGGTGACACTGCACTCGCTGCCAAAAGTTCCACAGCATCAAGACAGCGGCGCCTAACTTCAATCTGAGCATCCCGCGCACTTACCAGCAACCGTGCCTCTGATTCCAAGCCAGCCAGCGCAAAAATCATTACGGTTTGTCTTTCCATGTCAATTCTCATTTCAAGATTGTGCTATCCAACGGAACTTGCACTAGATCAATGACTCCCGAGCGAACCGCTTTAACCAGGATCGCGACACTGTCCGTTGGCACTGCCAACACCACGCCAATATCACCACCTGTTCCAACTACGTCGCTGGCAATATTGAGCACTGTCACATTGGATAAAATTAACGATGCTCCTAACAACTCCGACGAATCAGAACCAAAGGATGCAGATACCCGCGATTCATCTGGGCTCGACCACACATCAACTTGATCACCTGAATTAAGTCCAACTGCAATGTGCAAAGGATCCATGGGGATGGTCATGATTCGATGTTGTGGTTCCAATTCGCGCCCCACCGCACTGGAAGGAATCAACTCCCCTGAACCCACGGCTCGGAGCATCACCCCACTAGGCCCTTCAAGACCCACCACATAACTGCCGTTGAGCCCGCGCGCAGGAACCACTACCGACTCAATTGTCGAATATGAACTGCCCACACTGCTACCCACCGCGAGGTCTTGAGTTGCTCTCCATACTGTGACGGTTTCCTCTCCAGATGCCATAACCCGAGCTCCAATGAACATTGAACCCAGCAGCAGACTGACTCCAAGCCAGAGTCTCAGGTCATTCCATCGCGAGGATTTAACGCGAGAAGCTGTGATTTTCTTTCCCCATTTCATGCGCATCCCTTTCTGCCAGCGGCGCATTCGAGCAAGAACACGACTATGCGCCAATTCCACAGAAAAGGAAAATGGTTATCCACAGGCGGCGAGGCGATGCTGCGCGGTCAAAAATGTTTTGGCACGATGTGCCCATGCCCCGTTTCCTCACCTTGAGCGATGTCGCTGAAACGCTGAATATTTCAGCCGCTCAGGCCTACGCCCTCGTGCGCAATGGTGAACTCCCCGCAATAAAAATTGGTGGGCGCGGGCAGTGGCGCATCGAGGCCGATGTCCTCGAAACCTATATTTCACAGATGTATGAACAGACTCGCGACTTTGTCACGACTCACCCTTTTGGCAAAGATGAAGGCTCGCCTGTCGACTGACGATTTGCCTCGATGAGCTGTTTCCCTTGATCAGCGTAAATTCTCAAGCTACCTCCTCGATCCGGTATATCGCGGCAAGAGGAACTACGACATTAATTCCTCGGCCAAGACTCGGATTGGGATGATGATTTCTCTCCACCATCTCAAGAAAGTCACTTCCCACCCTGATCAGTTGCCCAACATTGCCCACATTAGATGAGTTGATTCTGATGTTCGAGCCCGCGAGGTCCCTGAGCCAAGATCCAACCGTGCGTTCGCTGGAGCATTGCGGGTGATCGGACGACGCCAGACATGCGAGGCCTGAAATTTGATCGAGAGTATCCACACGAAGGTACATCGATTTCTGATTCCTCAGATGCATCCACTTACCGTCCCGACTGATCTCGATCAATTGCCCCGAGATGGAGACCAATTCACCGAGACTTTGTTGTGAGTGCGTGGCCACATGAGCGTTGGCACAGGTAATCCACTGGCCAAGGGAGTCTCGCAACCTTCCAAGCAGCGTCACGGTTGACATTTCTGCCTCTGCCACCTCGAGCGCTTGCTCCAATGTCTCAAGATCCAACTCTGCCTGGACCACAGATTGAGCGTGCTTCCATATCAGTTCTCCGGTGGTATCCACTCCATGAGTCTCTCAATGGATTCCGTGTGCGGGAACCCGCGAAAATCCCCTGTTGATAACTCTCATGAAAAAATTCTTATTTCCCTGTTTAGAAACCTGGACCACGGGGCATAACTGCATTACCAGCACAAACAAGGTGACTCTTCCCCCGGGATTTATCCACAGATAGTTCCCACTCCTTGACAAGGTTGCCTCATGTCGGCACATAATGCTTCTGAGGCAAATATAAGCAAACACAAGTAAACACAAGTATGTAAAGGAAGAGTCATGACCACTCCACTGATCCCCAACAGGGACTCCGCGAAATCATTGGAAAGCACCACTGAGCGCCATCTCACGATAGTTCGGGGAGACGCCACGGAATCCCATCAAGAATCCCAGCAAATCCCCCTGGCCCTCCAGTGGCAGATCGCACCTGGCGTGCCTGCCATGCGTCCCACTCAATCCGTGGGGCACGAGTCGCAACAGGGTTCTTCCGGAATGCCAAGCCACATTGAAGTGATCAATGACCAGGGAGAGATCGTCTCGCTTCCTCACCCCATGGTCTTTGCCAGCACCATGGCTCGCATGGTTTTTGAGGTCGGCTGCGGCGAACGCCCGGCCGCCCAACTCAACAAATGGGTAAGTCGAGGTCGACTGGCAACCCTTGGGCTGCGGGGGCAAAGCTACGCCCGACACCCAGCAACACGGTCCCAAAAAGGACTCTCGCGTCTGCGCAAAGTACGCGCCGTGCGAGCAATGCAGGTTGCCCCTGGCATATTTGAAACCAGCGCTGTCCTCGTGGGAACTGCACGCTCGCACGCTATTGCAATGCGTATGGAGGCCCGTGGCTCCCAATGGTTGCTTACCGCAATTGAAATGCGCTAGCCCCTCAGTTTGCGATTTGCCCTCTCAGCACGACGACGTTCGGCACGAGACGCATTCTCATTTACCTCAATGAATGCACCTTCACGGGTGTCGATGTCACCGTGGACAACACCGCCGTCTTCATCGGGAGCTGAGTATTCCAAATGTTGTGGTCGCTCAGGCGCCAAACCTTTAGCGGCGATTTGCGGAGCCACACCCGACACCGCGGACGCATCAACCAGTGAGTCGATAGCTTCAGCGGTTTCCTCGGATACCTCTGGCTTCACCTGCACCTCAACATGGAACAGGTATCCGACCGTTTCCTCTTTGATGGAATCCATCATGGCCGTGAATAAATCAAATCCTTCACGCTGGTATTCGATCAGCGGATCACGCTGAGCCATCGCGCGCAACCCAATTCCATCCCGCAAATAATCCATTTCATAGAGATGCTCACGCCACTTGCGATCAAGCACAGAGAGAATGACGCGGCGTTCTAGTTCGCGAGTTACCTCCTCCCCTAATTCCTCTTCTCGCTTGTCATAAGCCTGCTCAGCATCGGACACGAGCTCGGCTGTCAGAAGGTCAGAGCTCAAGCCACTGACTGAGCCGCCGGACTCTTCAATGATGTCATCTAAGGAGGCATGAACAGGGTAAAGCTGGCGTAGCGCCTCCCACATGCGATCAAGATCCCATGACTCCGGGTAACCCTCAGCCGTAGCAGCGGTCACATATCCCTTAATCGTATCCGCGATGAAAGTGCGAACCTGCTCCTCAATATTCTCACCTTGGAGCACACGACGTCGTTCATCGTAAATAACGAGACGCTGGCGATTAAGCACATCGTCGTACTTGAGAACATCCTTACGAATTTCAAAGTTTTGGGATTCAACTTGGCTCTGAGCAGAACGAATTGCATTAGAAACCATTTTTGCTTCAATGGGAACGTCGTCAGGCACATTGAACCGGCGTAGGAATGCATCGACCATATCGGCTTTAAACAAACGCATCAGGTCGTCTTCGAGTGACAGATAGAACTGCGATTCTCCTGGGTCACCTTGGCGCCCTGAACGCCCACGGAATTGGTTGTCAATGCGACGGGACTCGTGGCGCTCAGTGCTCAAAACGTAGAGACCACCAAGGTCCACCACTTCTTCATGTTCTTTGCGCACCGCGGCCTCAGCGGCAGCCAACGCAGGCTTCCAGGCCATTTCATAGCCTTCTGGATCCTCAACAGGATCTATCCCCTTGCGGGTCAGATCCATGGCCGCAAGTGATTCAGAGTTTCCACCCAGCATAATGTCGGTTCCACGACCGGCCATATTGGTCGCCACCGTCACGGCGCCCTTGCGCCCCGCCATCGCGACAATGGCGGCTTCACGCTCATGCTGCTTGGCGTTGAGTACCTCGTGCGGGATGCCATTCTTTTTCAACATTGCTGAAAGCTCTTCAGATTTATCAACGCTCGTGGTGCCAATCAAAATGGGTTGGCCTGTTGCATGACGTTCAATGATGTCGGCTAGAACTGCATCATGCTTCGCTTGGGCCGTGCGGAAGATGAGGTCAGGATTGTCGATACGAACCATGTCACGATTGGTTGGAATAGGGACAACGCCCAAATCGTAAATCTGGTTGAACTCGGAGGCCTCGGTCATGGCGGTACCCGTCATGCCACCGAGTTTGTCGTACAAGCGGAAGAAATTTTGCAATGTCACTGTTGCAAGTGTTTGGTTTTCAGCCTTAATTTCAACGCCCTCTTTGGCCTCAATCGACTGATGGAGGCCTTCGTTGTACCGGCGACCTTTAAGAATTCGCCCAGTGTGCTCGTCAACGATGATTACTTCGCCGTCCATGACAACGTAGTCACGATCTTTGCGGAATAGCTCTTTAGCGCGAATTGAATTATTCAGGTATCCAACCAGTGGGGTGTTCACTGTGTCGTAAAGATTGTCAATTCCGAGTTCATCTTCGACGACATCGATGGCTGACTCAAGAACACCAACGGTCTTCTTCTTTTCATCAACTTCGTAGTGCTCATCCCTGTTGAGTTTGCGCGCAATGCGTGCAAACTCCGCGTACCAGTCTGTCGCTTGGTCTGCAGGGCCACTGATGATCAGGGGTGTTCGGGCCTCATCGATCAGAATGGAGTCGACCTCATCAACGATTGCAAAATTGTGGCCGCGCTGGACCATTTCTTCGGCGCTCCACGCCATGTTGTCACGCAAATAATCGAAGCCAAATTCGTTGTTTGTGCCGTAGGTTATGTCCGCGGCGTAGGCTTCGCGACGCTGTGCCGAGGACATGTTGTTCAGAATCGTTCCGACACTTAACCCGAGGAACCTGTGAACTCGACCCATCCATTCGGAGTCACGTTCAGCCAAGTAATCATTCACCGTGACAACGTGTACGCCTTTGCCTGAAATCGCATTGAGGTATGCGGGCAAGGTAGCAACGAGGGTCTTGCCTTCACCCGTTCGCATTTCTGCGATGTTCCCGAGGTGCAGTGCCGCACCGCCCATGATCTGGACGTCGTAGTGGCGCTGACCCAATGTTCGCTTGGAAGCCTCACGGACCGTGGCAAAGGCCTCGGGCATCAGGTCATCAAGAGACTCTCCCGCGGCATATCGTTCCCTGAACTCTGCGGTTAGCGCCTTGAGTTCGTCATCTGTGAGGTCAACAAAGTCGGCTTCTATGGCATTAACGGCCCGCGAGATTCCCTCTAACTTTCGAAGGACTTTGCCTTCTCCCGCCCGAAGGATCTTGTCAAGAACTCCCACAATTGAACCTTCCACAAATAACGATTAGATAAAGACAGCACCGCCATCGTAGTTGCCCACCATTTTCGGCCGGCGACCGGATTTCCACAGTGTCCAACGAGCCCCTTTTGACCCGATCCCTTAGCCTGTAGAACGGGTTCATGCAGAGAATTAAGCTTGAAATCAACCCTGGAATGAAACCTGGAATCCTGAGCGATATCGCCGACTTGGTTTTAGGTCGACGATGCGTCGGCTGCAATGAGGGCGGAACAATTCTCTGCCCTGAGTGCGATGCGCACATCAAAGGACACTCGCACATCGCTCGAGATTTTCGTTTTGATGAGATCCAAGAGGGTCTAAGAATCCCGCTCGCGGTCGCCTGCGTGTACGCGCCGCCCATGAGCACACTCATTTACAGTTACAAGGACGCACATGTTCCTGCTTTGGCGCCCGTCCTGTCCAGATACCTCGAAAGTGCCCTTGATGAACTTTCCACGTCCGGCGTGCCGAAAGCAACTCTTACCCCCATCCCAACCCGCAGCGCAGCGATTCGACGTAGAGGTTTTGACGCGATGGGGCTTATTTCGAGGAACATGATCAAGCGAGGTCATGTTGTTGAGCACATGCTGACCGACAATCGGACCGCGGGACACTCGAAGGCATTAGATTCACGTTCTCGATCACGTGAAGTCCAGGATGCATTTGCCATTACACCAACTACGCAGCGACTAATCAAGAAGGCGAACCCCATCATTATTTTTGACGATGTAACAACAACCGGGTCCACATTGAAGGAGGCCGCCATGACTCTCATGCAGGCCGGTGTGCAGATTGTCGGAGTGGCCGCGATCGCGGGTGCCCGTAAACGCTAGGGGCAGGCCTTAGCCAGGGTAGCTCGCGGTGACTCCCCGGACCCGTTGTAGCCAAGTCCCCGATGAGTTCTCATAAACCAAACCATCAGCAGCCGCAACTAACGTGGGCAGGCCTGGGGCTGCAGCAATCGACACCGGATCCTCAGGTGCACCTTGTGCTGACACCTCACCTCTGGCGAGGTCAACTTCAAAAACCTGCAACGCACCAGCACTCTCGCTACCAATAAGTGCGATCGTGTTCGAACTTGACCACGCAAGGCTTACAACATCCGTGAGCCGCGATTCAACCCGAATTGGCTCTTCAAGAACGATCTTGGTGATATTCACGCTTGACGGGCGCGTCACTCGTGCAAGTAGAACAACGGAACCCGCACCTCGATCAACAATTAACGCTGCACGCGAACTGTCTCGAGATGGAAATACTCCAAGAAGCGTGTCTTCATCCGCTAGCCCCTGCACTTCAATGGGAAACCTTTGCCCGGATGGGCCAATCGAATAGAGCACACCTAGTGCATCGACAAACCAAGTATTGACCGCGCCATCGAATGCGACGGAACGAGAGTTGTCTGCTTCAGGCTGCGCTTGAGCGGTCGAGCCAACCAGTAGCCGTGACGTGAGCATTTCCCCGTCGCCATTCAGGCCCGCCATTCGACTTCCGTCACGTGAGACCGTCATCATGACAAGACCCAAGTCTTGTATTCCAAAGGCGCCCGCTACCCCAAAGTTTCCTTCAGGCGTCAGTCGGATAACACCAGTGCTGGTCGAGACATATCCATTTGCGTTTCGGGGAAGTCCACTTGGATCAACCGAAGGCCACGCATCACGGGACTGTGGACTTTGCACGCCAGGGACCACCAGCGGTGCGCCGCCCGCGAGCACTTCCACCGCCTGAATCTCCGGGAGCTGGCGCAAAGTCCACACAATTTGTTGTGACATGGCAACCCTGGCTGCGTCTGAAGAGAATTCGGTCGCCTGCGGCAGGCTCACGCGAGCAATGCCGTTTTCAATCGGCACAGCTTCTACTTCAAGTTGAACCCCTTCAGGGAATCCAGTTCGCACCGCGGGTCGCAGCCACGCGTTGGGACCTTCGAGCAAACGTTGCACCAATGTGGTCGCAAGAGCCGGGCCAATCACTGGGATGAGTCGGGGATCAGGAACCAAGGTTTCGAAACTGGGATTGAAAAAATACACCGAATAACTGCGGTATGCACGGTTCACATCAAAGGAAGAAAGCAGCAAGCCTTCAGGTGCACGATTGATGCGCCATTCCCCGCCACGTTGAGTCAGAAAGAAACTTGTTCGCAACTCTGTACCCACAGGCTCAACAGCAAACCTGCCGATATCCGAGATACGTCCGGTCAATGTTGAACTCATCAATACCGCTGAACCTGCTTCCACCAGGGTCGGCGCACCTTCGTAGACAGCAACACCTGCGGACGGGTCCCACGTTGTGGCCGCTTCAGATGTTAAGTAGCTCCGCGCAACCGCATGATCGCTGTCAAATGATGCAGATGCTTCAAGGAATCCCTGCACAATTTCCGTTGGGTTCATTCCTTCCCGGGGTGGACGGGCGATGACCCTAATAAATTGGTCGGCACTGTTGTTGGCAACTAGTTGACCTTGCTCAACAGGACCCGCGGTGGGAACTTGCGCGACCAACGAGGTAGGAACATTCGAGCATGACGAGAGAAGGGCCAACAAGAATCCGAGCATGATGAGTCGCTGCGCCACGGAACGGGACAAAATCATCACATCTCACTCCTCATCCATGGCGGCTCCCCCAGGTGATTGAAATCATTCACGGTATGCATCCGCAGAGAGGACGTGTCATCACGACGCGATTGATGATCGCGATCATCGCGATCATCGCGATCATCGCGTTCATCCCCGAGCGCCAATGCGGGCGAATAGATTGTTGCACCCGCCTGACGGGGCAGCGTTAAGCGGAAACAAGCACCAATGCCGGGTTCACCCCAAGCCTCCAACCATCCCGCATGCAGTCGAGTGTCTTCTAGTGCGATGGCAAGCCCCAGTCCAGTGCCACCGGTGGTTCGCGCACGTGCTTTATCTGCTCGCCAGAATCGACTGAAAACCAAACTTGCTTCTCCCGGGTGCAGGCCGACGCCATAATCTCGAACCGTTAAAGAGACCGCCGATTCATTGCCTGCTAATTCGACGGATACCCCAACTTCATTGGCATGTTCAATCGCGTTGTCGACCAAGTTCCGCACCACCCGATCAATACGACGAGGATCACACTCGACAAGACACGGCCTTTCATATGCAGCGAAACGCACCCTGAGATTATTGCGCTCAGCGAGTGGCTCAGTGCTTGTGATTACCCGTTCAATGAGTGGCACCAAGTCGATGCGCTCAAGGTCCAAGACAGCTGCGCCAGCATCAAACCTGCTGATCTCTAGCAAATCCACCAGCAGTGCCTCGAATCGATCGAGTTGGTTTTGCAATAACTCCACAGAGCGCGACGTTGCTGGGTCAAATTGACTTCTATCCTCGTACATAACATCAGCTGCCATGCGAATCGTTGTCAGTGGAGTTCGAAGTTCATGTGAAACATCCGACACGAATCGCTGTTGCACCAGTGACAACTCTTCAAGCTGGCGAATTTGTGTAGCTAGATTTTTTGCCATCTCATTAAAGGATTGAGCCAATTGCGCGAGGTCGTCTTCCTTCTTGACCTGCATGCGCTCTGACAACTTGCCCGAAGCGAAGCGTCGTGCGATTCGGGCCGCCTCCCGAACGGGAACCACTACCTGACGCGTTACGAGCAAAGTCACAATCGCGACTAAAAGCACCAAGACGATTCCGGTGCCCACAACGGAGCTTGAGACTAGATCAAGGGTTTCCTGCTCCTGGGCGAGTGGGAATAGGTAGTACAACTCATAGGGTCCCACGGTGGGAACGGTCAGTGGCGCCCCAACGATCAAACCTGGGACACTTCGACCGTCAAGAAACACGATCGGCGCGAACGTCCACGATTGGCGCTGGGTCCCTTGAATCGAATCCCTCAATTCGATTGGGATACTAGAAACTGCTACTAGGTTTGTTCCGCGCTCTGGAGCATCATCGTCCCCATTGGATGAAAGCAGCAGCACCTCAAATGTCGCCGGCGAACCCGACCTCGAACCTAACGTCGTGATGACGCTATCGACCAAGCGAGATGGTGACGGGGTGGCCGGACCCGTGTTAGCTGCATCGAGTAATCGCTGTGCTTCACCTAAACCTGCTGATGCCTCTCCCACCGAGGCCGTTTCCTTCGCATCTAAGAGACCGGTTGTTACCCGTGACAATAGAGAGAACCCCAACACGGTGACAACGATCGAACTCAAAATCAACGTGGACATAGTCACTCGGAAAAGTAGAGATCTGCGCCACAGTCTGCGCAGTGCCCGAAACGGACTAAAAATCGCCCTGAAAATGATCATCGTGTATCGCCTAGTGAAAGTACACGAACTACATCGGTCCAGCTTTGTAACCTACGCCGCGAACGGTAAGAACGATGTCAGGCCGTTCGGGGTCATGTTCAATCTTGGCTCTCAAACGCTGCACGTGGACATTCACTAGACGCGTATCCGCCGAATGGCGGTAGCCCCATACTTCTTCGAGCAGCGCTTCTCGGGAAAAAACCTGCCCTGGCTTGCGAGCCAGACACACGAGCAGATCGAACTCCAGCGGCGTGAGCGCGAGGACTTCGTCGCCCCTGCGCACCGTGTGCCCAGTGACATCGATGGTGACATCGGAAATCTCAAGCTCTTGAATTGCGACATCATCATTGCGTCGCATGCGAGCCCTGATTCTGGCAACAAGTTCTTTTGGCTTAAAAGGCTTAACGATGTAGTCATCTGCACCGGATTCCAAGCCGACCACGACATCGACGGTGTCACTCTTGGCCGTCAGCATAACTATTGGAGTTCCCGATTCCGCCCTGATCAACCTGCACACCTCAACGCCATCACGACCGGGCAACATCAGGTCAAGGAGCACAATGTCCGGACGCGAATCACGGAATACACGCAATGCCTCGGAGCCGTCGGAGCAGAAAACCGGCTCGAATCCCTCGCCGCGCAACACGATGCCCAACATTTCTGCCAGCGCCAGATCATCATCGACCACAAGCACTCGACCACGGGTCAAAGGCGGCAGCTCGTGGGAGCCGAAGGCTCCACCTGGTGACATTGTCATGCCCCTATGGTGTCACCCTTGAGGACCTCCTGCACGAGGACCTGCGAATCACCTCATAAATCACCTCATCAAATAAGGGAAATACGGTGTATTCCTTCGTGGCGAAGACCCATAAGTCCATCCCATTGGGATCCGGATCCGTTCAAAAAAGGGGCCGGGCCCGCCCCATTGACCGAGGCGGGCCCAACTTGTTAAGCAGTGACTTGCTCGTTCGCTTAGTAGCGGTAGTGATCCGGCTTGTAGGGGCCGGATACGTCAACACCAAGGTACTCAGCCTGAGGCTTGGATAGTTCGGTGAGGTGAACGCCGAGTGCATCCAGATGCAGACGAGCAACCATTTCGTCGAGGTGCTTGGGAAGAACGTGCACATCAAGGGAGTACTGATCCCTCTTGGTGAACAACTCGATCTGTGCCAACACCTGGTTGGTGAATGAGTTGCTCATGACAAATGATGGGTGGCCGGTTGCGTTACCAAGATTGAGAAGTCGACCCTCTGACAACATGATGATGGAGTGTCCATCAGCAAAAGTCCACTCGTCAACCTGTGGCTTGATGGTCTTGCGCTTGATGCCCGGAGTTGCAGCTAAGCCAGTAATGTCGATTTCGTTGTCAAAGTGACCAATGTTTCCAACAATGGCTTGGTGCTTCATCTGCGACATGTGCTCTGCAGTGATGACGTCATAGCAGCCAGTTGCGGTGATAAAGATGTCTGCCTTGTCAACGACGTCTTCGATCGTTGCAACCTGGTAGCCATCCATTGCTGCCTGCATGGCGCAAATTGGATCGACTTCGGTGACGATCACGCGAGCGCCTTGACCACGAAGTGAATCAGCAGAACCCTTGCCCACGTCGCCGTAGCCAGCGACAACAGCAACCTTGCCACCGATCAAGGTATCGGTTGCGCGATTGATGCCATCAACGAGCGAGTGGCGGCAACCGTACTTGTTATCGAACTTGCTCTTGGTTACTGAGTCATTCACGTTGATCGCTGGGAAGAGCAGCGCACCTTCGCGATGCATTTCGTAGAGACGGTGAACGCCTGTTGTTGTTTCTTCGGTGACACCGATGATTCCGTCAGCGATGTTGGTCCAGCGCTGTGAATCTTCGGTGAGTGTCCGGGCCAGCGTCTCGAGAACAACGGTGTATTCCTCGGATGTGTCTGCATCGGGCTTTGGCACGACACCTGCGGCTTCAAACTCCTTGCCCTTGTGCACAAGCAGGGTTGCATCTCCACCATCGTCGAGGATCATGTTCGGGCCCTTGCCATCTGGCCACATCAGGATCTGCTCGGTGCACCACCAGTACTCGGGGAGGGATTCACCCTTCCATGCGTAGACAGGAACACCTTGGGGATTATCAACAGTTCCATTGGGACCAACAACGACTGCAGCAGCAGAATGGTCTTGGGTTGAGAAAATGTTGCAGGACGCCCAGCGGACATCGGCACCGAGCTCCACCAGCGTCTCAATGAGCACTGCTGTCTGGACGGTCATGTGCAATGAACCTGTGATGCGTGCGCCCGTCAGAGGCTTGGTCGAGCCAAATTGCTCACGCATTGCCATCAAACCAGGCATTTCATGCTCAGCCAAGCGAATTTCATCGCGGCCAAATTCGGCGAGACTGAGATCGGCAACCTTGTAATCGGGGGTGCCATCGGACTTAAATACGGACACTAGAGCTCCTCATAATTTGTATGTGAATGATCCACAACGAAAACCAGGGCTCCGGACGCGTGGTGCCCT
>Ga0129327_10000470_pt1 | contig 24361 bp, 29 predicted proteins | sample CPBDNA_6_FD_111799 | JGI IMG/M metagenome (GOLD analysis project Ga0129327, IMG submission 111799) | Freshwater to marine salinity gradient microbial communities from Chesapeake Bay, USA - CPBay_Spr_31_0.8_DNA | ecosystem: Environmental > Aquatic > Marine > Coastal | place: USA: Chesapeake Bay... | reverse complement strand
TTTCAATACCATTAGCGTCTACCCAAGACATACGTACATAATTAACGTAATCCTGCGGCAATATCATTGACAGCGAAGGCGGTATTTCTATTTCGTATGCTTTTTGCGAAGGCAGCGTGTCAAAGCTAAATTCTTGAATGGCACGCTGTGCGTGAAAAGCTACGTCTGTTCTTTTGATCTTGCTTATAATTTTATCTTCACCTACATAGGCTATCATAAAATTATTAACCATATCTTTAAGGCTAACAAACTGGTAGTCACCGTAATCTTCATCACCACTATTCCAAACGCCGTCGGCGCCAAGGTAGTAAGCTTCGCTAGTTTGATTTAATAATGCCATGTGTTAAGATTTTTCTTGTTGAGTATTGCGCGCTTCTTCTTGAGCGGCTATTTGGTACACTTGCAATTCGCGTGTTGAAATACCAGCAAGCTCTAGTATTTTCATTACTAATTCTGTTTCTTCCGACGCATGTAGTGGGAAATCAACAGAAGTTGATGTATTAAACATTGCAACTCCATTAATAACCGGTTGCTCATAGTTCCAAACAACTTGCGCAGGTCTTTTAATATAGTTACACGTTACACCTGTAGTTAATTCAGCAGTACCGTATACTTTGTATCCATCATCGCTGGCAACAAAAACAGGTCTTGTATCAGTGGGCTTTGTTAAAGGCGCTTGGTTTATATATAAAAACTCTTTTTGATTAATTCTCTCAACTTCTATATTATTATAGATAAGCGTACCTATTCTGTATAAATCAGAAGGCGCAACCCAATAATTGTTACTACGGGTCATTGCCGCTGTAACTTCAAATAAATTTATTTTTTCGTTGAGAATGTTGAGCATGTCGGAGAACTCCGTGTCGTTCCCATGCATTCTACCGAACTGGTTAATGTCATAGAAGTATTGCTCGAATAGATCCATCTGTGCTTGATTAGCAAACAGATTAAATTCTTGAGGCGTAACATACCCTCGTTGCTCTTTATTGAGTATACTTAATACTCGTTGATAAACAGTGTCTACGCTTACGCTCATAATGTTTTATGTTATTAAAGTGGAGACCGCGTTAGCGATCCCCACTATTTGACTTATAGTCGTTTTTCAATTACATTCAGTACTTCCATACCTTCATCTGTTTTGAAGAATGCAGCAAGCGCCGAATAAGGGTGTTCGTCAAAAGGAACAGTCATGATCTTGCGTTTATTTTCGCCGTACATAAATGTTCTATTGTCACTTGATAATGTTAGCAATCCACGCTCTGTGGCTTTGATCCCAATATTTCTTAGTTCCACGTTATCGTCATTGGCCAGCTCTAAGAACAAACCAGGTTGTTTACGCGCAAATATAAGTAAATCTCTTTTAAGTTCCTTAGAAGAGAGCTCAGATACCTTAGATCCGCTCTGAACACGCATTATCGCTTCAGCTTGATCGACTGCCATGTCTTTAGCAGCATTAAGTGCTTCTAATTCCATTTCAATCCAATCAACCTCGTCTTCTGCGATTGACTCAGGTTTATACTCTGCAATTATACCGGATGTAACAAACGGGTGTACAGATAAAAACTTTTGCATTGCTATGTTTTCTTTAGGAACTCTTAAGATACCGTTTCTTAAAACAATACGCCCTAGTGTTACTGTTCCTTCTTGCTCATCAACGAATGGAGAGCGCTGGTTAGTAGCATAGCGTATTTCTCGCTGGTATCCTTTTTCTTTGTCAAAGTGAAGTAACGGGCTTTTTGCAGAGTGCATTGTAGGGACAGTGTAAGCCAACGGCTCTTTACCGCTCGCTAGTTCGTACAATCGGTCTTTAAAAACCCATTCATCTTTTTTCTTTGTAACTTTTTTTGTTTCAGGCTGAATAGTTGCAAGAACTTCTGGTTCTGGTTCAACATATGTTTCAACTTTTGCTTTTGGTGCAGCTTTTTTAGCCGCAGGTGTTTTTGCTGTTGCCATGATATAATATAATTAAATAAAGGTAATAATTACCCCCGCCACAAAGGACGAGGGCAATATTAAATTAACGCTTATGCGTTAGTTGTTTTCTTCAACAATACGAAGTTGTTGGCTGCTTGAGTACACATTGTGCGCTCTGAAAGGAAGTGAACATTCATTTCATCAACATCACTAGTGTAATTTCCACCAACTGAGCCAGTAACCCAAGACTTCATACGACGATCGTCTGCTTCAGAAGCACGGTAACGAACGTGTAAGAAAGGACGTGAGATGTTCTTGCCTAATTGTTGGTCATAAACAGTAGAAGTACCTGCAGGGATGATTACCCCTTCAATATCGCCGATAGATCCGCGAGTAGTTGAATCGTTCAAGTATTTCCAGTCAGTCTTGTAGAAGTCATAAGAACCGCGACGGAATCCAGAGAATCCTAAGTTCAATGCCATATCTTCAGAGTTGTCAAATACACCGTAAGATGTACCGCCAGCTCCGTAAGAATTCTGAGCAGCAAGCATATTGTCGATAGACAAAGAAGTTGCACGATCCAAGAACATCATGTTCTCTTCAATAGCGCCTTGCTTATCAAGCTCAGAAAGAATAGTATCAAACTCACCTAGTCCATTACCACCACCGAAGTCAGCGTTGTTGTAAACCAATCCGCGCTCTTCTAATACAGAGAACAAACCTTGAGTACCTGCAATTACCTGACCGCCGTTAGCAGCTGGTGCGTTAAACGTTGATACAGCTTTTTCAGCTTCAACCATAGACATTTCTAGGTAGTCTTCAAAACGTAGACGCGACTCGTGCTCAGACTTCAAGTACCACATGTAGCCAGAAGTTCCAGCTTCAGTAGTTACTTCAACCCAACCAATCTGCGCTGTGTCAGAACCGTTAACGCTGTACTTATCACGTAAGATAATAGGCTGGTTAGAAAACTGAGTGAACGAAGCGTCCAATGAGTTACCAGCTTCTTTAGATCCTTTTCCGTACTCATTACCGTATACAAACAAGCTTAAGTCTGCAGAATTTACCGCAATACCAGCTGGAGCAAGACCCGCTGCTGTTTCATAAGCTTTGAATGCTACAGTTTGAATAGTAGCTGAAGTAGCGGTAACTCCTGTAACAAACGCTTTGAAAGTAGTGATAGCTCCACCCGCAAGGCTTTGGCTAACTACTAAAGTCATACCTGGGCCAATCAAAGAAGGCTTAGCAGCCGTTTGAGTAATCTCTAAAGTACTGGTTGTTTTTAATCTAACATCATCGTAAGCAATGTGTAGACGACCTTGTTCAGACCATACTACTTGATCAGAGGCCATAGGCATCTCTGCTCCCACCATACGCAAGAATCCGCCGATCGTACGATTACCGTAACGCTCTACTTCTTTCTCGTATACTTCAGGAAGAAATTGTTGTGTAAAATCCATATTCGCTAAAGGAATATAGTTGTCACCGAACAAGCCCTTAACAGGACGTGGTGTTAGGTGCGCTAAATTTGCCAGTGTTGCTGGCGCTGTTGCAAATGCCATTTGTGTAAAATTTTAAATGGATTATTATTTTTTAAACTTAACCTTAAGTTTAGAGCTGTTAGTTCCACTATCAACCGCGCGTATTTTCCACCCATTAGACGCTGTTACTTCTTCGTGAACCCCTCTCGGATTCATATCAACGTTCTTTGTGCGGGCCATACTATCCTTTACTGCATCGGCTTTGCCTTGCTCGTAAAAGTGTTGTGCAACTTGATCAGCGTTCATTGCGGTGAACAGCGATTTATGGTAGCCTTTAGCGTCCGACATTTCACCTTTTTCGTTCAAGAACTTCTTGATAAAGTTGTTAATGTCACCTTGGGTTTCCTTAACCTTGCCAGTGTCGTTAACTTTGAAGCGGTACTTTTTGTCTCCAACGTTGTAATCAAACCCTTGAAAACTTTCATTGAATACTTTCGCGCTTTCGCGTTTAAACCTACTGGTTTGTTGTTCTGCAATTTTAGCAGCATCTTCACTTTCTTTTGTATAGCGACTGAAAAATTCTACCGCTTTTTGCTGGTCAGGGTTTAACCTAGATCCAGCTTTAATTTCATCGTAGTATTTAGACTTTAAATTATCTAAATGCTCTTTAGCTTCTGATAGCGCTCTTTTGCGTTCTATCTTCTTTAAACGTACATCACGCTCATCGTCAAGCTCTTCATCGTAAGAAAATTTGTCTTCTAATAAAAAGTCAATGTCTTCTCTATCGTACGATTTATATTTTGTTTCGTAGTACTCGCGCAATAACTGATCTTCATTTAACTGTGAGTAATCAGTATTAAGCCGCACATAATCTTCCAAAGTACCACCCGTTTCATCCATAAAGTCAACAACTTTTTGAATGTTTTCGGGCAAGTTTGCGCCGGCTTTTGTGGATTCTTCAATTGCTGTAGCTACATCTTCTTCAAGTTGTTCCGCTACCTCTTCTACTTCTTCGTCTGTAATTTCTTGTAATACAGAAGTTTCTTCTACCGGTTCTTCTTGAACAGGCTGTTCATCTTGAACGCGCTCTTCTTCTCTGGCAGGTTCTTCAACTGCTGCTTCGACGTTTTGTTCTGGTACTTCTTCGCTAACTGCGGGTTCGTCGCGTACAGGAACCTCATCTGCGCTTTGCTCTTGAACGGCATTAGCTTGCATGTTTACTTTGATAGTACCGTCTTCATCGACGCCTACTACCGGGTTAGTTTCTTCACTCATGATAAGATATTATAAAATTATTATTACTATAATTACCTAGGTTCAAAGGTACCTAAGCCAAACCCACTGCCAAGTATATCGTTTCCAGAGGATTCGAAATTTTTAGGTGGCGAGTCATTTTTTCTTTGATCAATTAACTCGCTTTGTTGAGTCGCTTGCATTTTAGTTCTTTCGTCTTTGCGGTCTTCTTTACTAGACTCTTTTTGCTTTTGCCCATCAACCTCAATGCCCTTAAGCTGCATATTGTACTGGAACTCCAAGGCCATAAGTTCTTTCTTTAATTGAACTTCAGACTGCATTTTTTGCTGGTCAATTTGAGCTTTCATTTGTTCAAGCTGCGCTTTTGTTTGAAACAGCGCTTGTTCTTTCTGTATTTCCGCTTGCGCTGCTACTTGCTGTGCTTGTGCGTTCGCTTGCGCTTGCGCTTGTATATTTTGCTGTTGTATTTCTTGATCGCGTAATTGCTTTTGCTTTCTACGCAGTTTTAATAACTGATTAGCTAACTTAAGGTTTTTAACTTCGCGTATATCAATTGCGTCTGATAAATCTATAAGCCCAGCGGAAAGCGCGGTTTGTATGTTATTTTCCAGCATACCTTTTTCTTCGTCGTCTGGTGATAACTCTAAGACAATGCCGAAATCGTGTAAATACAAATCGTTTAGCTCTTCTAACACACCTACGTTAAAACCGCCTATTTTTTGAATAAATGCTTCTTTAGATGGGCTGTACTCAAGTATGTCTGATATCCTAAGCGATAAAGACTCTGCTGTGTCGGCTGTTAAAAACAACCCTGAGTCTAATATATGTCTTGTAGCTGTGTTTGAATTTGCTGCCGCTAATTTTTGCACACCAACTAATGCCCGTGCATCGGGGCTTGAACCATCACGAGCTTCATTAAGACCCGTTACATCACGGATCATTTGTAGGTAATAGTTGTATGTTTGAATTAATGTTTGCAGCTTTTGGCCACCCGCGCCGGTTTGTAACGGTTGGATAGGCACTTTACCAGGATTCATATCGCCCTCTTGCGTAAATGACCTACCAATAACAGAACCCGTCTGGAAGAACATATTAAGCGCCTCTTGCGGATTGTAGTTTGTTCCGTTGCCTAAATCAATTTCAGCAAGACCGTCCGCATCCATATAAACACCGTCAGGCATCATTTTAGATAGCACCTGCTGCATCTTTAAATGGGTAAGCTGTACCATATCAGCAAACCCCGTACAACGGCTTACAATAGATTCAATACGACCTCTGTACATTCTTGGAGCTACAATACTGTAATTCATTTTTACTTTATTGTAATCACTTTTAGGGCGTACCATATTTTTAGCCATACCCCATTCCAATAGCATACTAGGGCCTAATATCATAGCCCCCTCATATAACACCTCGAGCGAACGTGATGCTTTAGCGAACCCTTCTGAATCCGCCGGTGGGTTGAATTGATCGTCTCTTGGTATAGCTTTTAAGCCGCCCGTAGCAGTTTCTTTTACTTTATACACCTCATTCATATAGGTCTTGTAATTAAAATACAAAACCTGCACCGTGTTAGAATCATAACCGCCATTAGCGCCGTCGTTAAATTGATTCCAAGAAGTTGTGTTATTATAAGAACCCGCTGCTTTTATTTTGTCAAGCTGAGCTTGGTCGAGTTGAGGGTATTGCTTTTTTAATTCGTTGATCGGTATGTTTTTAACTTCTCCAACATAGTATATGTCTTCAAAATAAGGAGATTCAGTGTAAGAATAAACAAGATTAGCTGGATCTACATAATCAATAACAACCCCTTCCGATTCTGAAAATGTGTTTTTAACCGCGCCAATACCAATGGTTGTTAAATCGTAATATACTCTTCTTTTAGTTAAATCATATTTGTTGCCATCGAACAAAGTGTTAATTGCTATTTCCTCTGCTATTTCAATACCTTGTTTATAGCTTAGCTGCATATGCAACTCTAGCTCTTCTTTTGAACCTGGTAAATTTTCTTTATCGTTTTCGTATAAGTTAATACCAAACGCCTCAGCCGCATAATCGTTAATCTCCTGCGTTTGCATGTCTCTTATAATAGAGTTCATATACGCAGTGCGCTTTTCAACGCCGTAAGGATCCTGCGAATACGCTTTTACGTCAAAAGATCTGTCCGCAATACCGTTAACCACAATATCAACAAACTTAGACAGTATAGGGACAGGCTTCCAATCTAAATTAAGATAAGACAAATCACCGTTAACTGATAATTCATCTTTATATTTTTGTATCGGCTGTTCGCCTCTAGCATATAATCTTAACCCGTGAAAACTATTTTGATTGCTTTGAAATCTTACGTTTCCTGAATTGCCTCCGAACCATTCGGATTGAATAGCTCTACCTACCTGGCGGCCATACTCAAATGACATCTTTTCCTGGTCGCTAGCAACCTGGCTAGGGAAAAAATTATTTACAACTGACTCAGCCATAGTTTTATTTTATTATTTTCGATATATCTCCGTCTTGCTTATATCTTGCAATATTGAGATTTAATTTTGTTCTTTGTAAAGCAGCATTCGGTCTATACATATCCTTGTGGCAAGCCATTACAGCTAATCCAGAGCTAATCGCAGCATCAAATTTTGTTCGATTATTTATATCGAACTTAGACCAATCGTTTAAAGTGGCATTAAAATACATACTGCCGTAAGTGCCATCTTCTTTTAATCCAATGTACTTATCTATGTACATTTCAATAGCAGCCGCATGCGCTTGCTTAATGTCCTCACTGGAATTTGGTATACCCCCAATTTCTTTTTCAGTTACAGAAAGCTTGTTCCACAATCTGTCAGGTCTATTCATAGAATAACCCCTGTACCCTCTACGCTTAAAGTAGTAAAGTAATCTAGGTTTGTTATTCTCAGCTAATAAAGGCATTCCGTAAAAGACGCAAGCCATTAGCACGTCTTCAAAAAATATCTCCGCAGTTTGAGGCCTAGCTATATATTCTAAAAAGAATGTACTAGGCGGTGCGTCTTCCATGCTAAACTTTGTTAGTCCATGCAGCGCACCTTTTGAGCCCTTGCCGTCAGTAGTACCTGAAATATCGTAACTATCACAGCCGAATGCACCTATATGTTCATTCCCTGGATATTTTATACCGTTTTTAACAATTGATCTGTTTTGCACATCAGCATTAGGTATCCAAGACACTTTAAATCTGCCCTGCGGACTCGGTAAAAACATTACCTTAGTGTCTTTTACGCCTGCTTCCCACTGAAAATTACCGGTGGTTATGATATTAGTATTACGCAGATCGTTGTTATAATCAATTTGTTCGTAAATTTTTGCTAAGTTAAAAATACTATTTTTAGTTTCATCTCTAAATGCGTGCTCAGTGGTACGCGGGAACTGTCTATAATATTCATTTAACGCGTCCTGGTCGCCCTTAAGGCCTTCAACTTCATTGTTCCAGTAATCTATAACTCCTGTATCAATAGGATCACCAAACGGATCTAAAACGGTTTCTTCTTTTGGAGTGTCAAATACAGGCTGTCCATGCTTGTCAATAAAACCTTCATAGTTCCATTCCATAGGAATAAACAAACTGTACAATCCTGATTTTGTTTGCCCGTTATTATTGCGCTTAGTAACGTCAGAGTCGCTGTAAAGCTTTTTAAAATTTCCGCCTCCTTTTTCTAAGGCGTTTGATGTAGAACCCATCATACACTTGCCTATAATGCGACTACCTAACCTAAGACACGTTTTTGTCACGCGCCAATTGTTTAGTATATTGTCTGGTCTTTCCCACTTACCGCTTTCATCGTGCACTAGTAGCTTTAGCTTTTCACCATCATAAGAGTTGTCTCCGGTGTTTTTCCAATCAATAGTTGTATCTAGACCTTCCATTTCAATACGCGTCTCCTTTGACTGTATAGATTTACGGGTTAGCTTAGAAGCAGGAACCCTATATGCCAGTTCAGTCTTCGGTCTATCCATACCATCTTGTATAGGTTTGAAGAAAAACGGGTAGTTAAGGGAAATCGGTACAACTTTGTCGGTAAACATTTTCTTGGCGTCACTACCTGATTTTGATAGTATACCGAATCTAGCGTCGCCCGATATGGTCGCAAGGTTAACGGTTTCTCCTGATGCCATAAATGAGAATCCACTCCGTCTGTTTTTAAGGTAGCACATTCCGTAAGCTCTTGTGTCCGCTTTAACGGCTTCCCAGAATATATAAAACAATCTGTTTGCTTCTCTGTAATCTGGGTGGCCAACGTCGATCTTACTCCACTGCAGGTACATGTAATGAGTGCCAGTAATATAAGTTGGGACGTCTTTGTTATAAAACCAATAACCGTTTTCACGATTGTTAAATTCCTCATCTATATAACCCTCCCATTTTTCTTTAAATTCGTCTGAATAAGACTGCCAATCGAATATACTTTTAATATTTTTAAGCTCCTTAGGATACTCCTTAACGGTCCATTTGTTAGCTTTTTTATTTAAGTTTTTAGGGACCGGCGGTAAACCTATAACCAATCCTTGTATATCTATTATTTCGCCGACTTGGCCTGTCTTACTTATGACAATTAGATCTTGCTCTTTATTATAACCGTACTTCCACTTTTTACCTTTATTTAATCGGTGCAGTGTAGTATGCTTTATAGGCTCTACTGTTTTTACTAAATTCTGCTCGTACATTATTTAGATCTTTTTTCAGCGAACCCTGAAAAAGCTTCTTTCTTTTCTTCTTTAGGCTTGTTCTCTAGTATGCGCTCTTCGTCTTGGATACGATTCAATATTTCAAAAGCATCAAATATAGCTAACTTTTTAGTGGCTGCTGCGTTTTTTAATCGATCAGCAGATATATCATCATCAGAATCAACTATAGCTTCTTTAGCAACTTTAATAAGTTCTTCAACAGCTTTGTGACCAGCTAGGATTATACTCTTCTTCGTTTCCTTGATATTCATATTCGACTGTAATTTGATTGGCGGGCACACGGTATAATCGTTCGCCCTCTATATTAAATTCGTATTCCATACCAGGCTTAAAACCCACCAGCGCTCCTGCTTCAAAACCTTCGCTAGCATACTTAATAATACCTATTAAAGGTTCCTCTTTATGTAAGCTAAATTTATCTTTTGCCTTTATAGGTTTTACAAAACAAAAACCAGGCAAAGCATTCCATTCGCTATTGCGTTTGTATGCGTAAACCTGGTCAGGATATACAAAGAACATATCTTCTTTATAAAACGCTCGGCTGTTTTTTTCTTTGCCTCTAACGTCTCTAAATCTTCTAAACACATTATGATGCACTATTATTTCGTCACCTTCCTGTATATTACCGTTAGTAATTTTGGGTACGCTATTAACTACACCAAGCCTGCTCGTGTAGTGGTGGTTTTGTACTTCTGTATTCAACAGCAGCTTTTTGCCGTTTATTTTTTTTTCGCTAGTAGATCGCCCCTCTTTAGGGCTAACTATAAAGTTGTATACGCTTTGCATTACCACTTAAGATCATATTCGATAGATATCGCCATGTTTTTGTTAAAGTCTTTCCAAGGCATTACCAATTCTCCTTTTTGTATATACACAGAATACTTATCAGATTCTTCCAGTATATTTACTATAGTATGACCACCATACACTTCCTGTCCAACAGAATAGTGCATGGCGTCATTTTTATAGTCTTTCCCAATACTAATCTTCCTTATTATCTGCATTTTCTGCGATAGTTCCGTCAACTAAGCTAACGCTTACATTGCCGTAGGATTTTTCCAGATTAACTTGGAATACATTAAGCTCTTCCTTTGCTTTGTCTAATTTGCCAAGAAGCTCCATTTTTTGAACTTCTAACCCGCCAATGCTTAGCTGAGTTTGGTTAATTAATTGCACGATTGCTTGAAGGTTTTCTAGCTCTTCAGCTTTAATCTTTTCGACTTTGGTTTCTTTTACTTTTTTCATTTTTTTTTGGTTTAATATAATTAAATTATTGTTACTATTATAATTACTCAATTTGCCTGATAACTAATCTTATGGGAGGGGTTGGCAATAATATGGCACTGGCCCACAGACTATAGCAGCGTCAGCATTAAGCGTCGCCGGCAAATCATCATTAGGTGGAATTGTATTTAAAGTTGCCGCCACTGTACCACTAGCGTTGTTTCCCAATAAACTGTGTGCATACCACTGAAACAGAGCTAAAGTAGTAGGTGGATAACCATAATTGTATATCAAATATGGTGCTGTGGAATTCGAAGAATAGTAATTGCTTCTCCACACAAACCAGTAAAATTCTGCGTTAGCCGCACCAACCGTGGCACTTGTAGTAGCTCCTCTATAGTCACCTAGTGTTAAAAAGTTAGTATAATAGGAATCATTAGTGTCCCACAAAAGATTTTGTGTCGCAGAAGCAGTAAGTAATTGCCCATTCCACCAAATATTAATCAACGAAGCATCTAATACATCTGTTGCAGAGTTTGCGGGTGGAATACTAATAAAAATACTTACGCCTCCATTTAAATTAGAATTGCCCGCACATTTTATCCACTTATCGCTAACCGAGGCTAATCCAGATATGCTTGAGTTTTGAGTTGAGTATAATTCAAATTCAGCAAAGCCAGTTGCAGGTGTACCGTCTAAATCTGTTTTTAACTCAACAACAAGTTTGTTAGCTACGTTATCGTATTTAAGCTCTATAGTATCGTAAAATTGACCGCTAATTTCTTTACCTAATGACAGTATTGTAAATGACTTTGCGACAGGCTCTTTGTTTGTAAACCAAAAATCCATGCTGAAATCTAGGTCAAAAGGAGCAATAGCAACAGTGCGGGGATCCGCCCACGTTAAACTATCCCCAGTGCCGTCTAATACAAGCGGGCATGCATTTGGCGGTGGATTTGGTATAGGTGGAGACTGGTTGCAGCTGTCGCACCAATCAACTATATTCATTATCCCAATACTCATTTTACTTTACCGAAAGAATGTTAGTAGCACCTGTTCCTGTAGCTAAAACGTAATCACAGATGATCGGCAAAAAACAGCCGTTACCCACATTTTTAAATACAACTGCATCTGCAGCGGTAGGGGCACCTGCGCTAAAGTCTTGTCCTGATATAATTACCTTAACGTCACCAGCGGTACCTACATAAAGTGCAGCTCCGTTTAGCTTTGTTGTGCCGTCTATTGTATCGCTAGGCGTGATAGCTGCGACTGCTGTTGCAAATTCGGGTTGATTTGTAAAAGTTCCCATTATATATATTTATTTCTTTATTAACATTTCCATCTACGGCGTGCTGCGCAAATACGTTTATCTGGTGTTTTGCTACAATTGATATTGTGCATCTCCATTTGTCCTTTTGAGCGCGCGCAATATGACGTACGACGTTTACCGCCACCCGGCTGAGGTGCTTTTAGCTTACCACCTGTTTCTCTATTGTAAGCTGCACGGCCTGCTGCTGTCATTCCAGCTCCTTCTTTAGCACTTAAAAAGTGTCGACCTTTTCCTTTTGTTGTTTTCTTCAGCTTCGCGAAAGGCGAAGACTCTTGTACATATGCCATAGTATAATGAAATAGGGGACGGGCAATAAAAATAAGGTAGCGATTCCTTTTTCCTACACGCCCGATGTAACCCCGTTATTTTTTAGTTTTTCGGTATGCTTCTTTTTCCCAGGGAAGATTATGAGCACCTTCCATCATTGTTTGACGGGTGTATACTCTAGCGGGTGAACGAGTGTCTCTCTTCCACATTACTGTATCCGCTGTATAACCAAGTTTACCCTGAGCCATTTGTTCGAGGTGCACTTTTTCGTGCTCAACAGCGTCGTTAATCTTATTTTGCGATAAGCCTTTTTGAACAAATATAGTGCCGTCGCGGTTAGCCTCGGCTTGTATGTTATCGCCTAACTGCTTTTCAAAAACAGGAGTTCCGTGATCCGACGCTTCTTTATTAATACCAAAGAGCTTTTCTTTGTTCTTAAGTTTAAACATTACTAATCGCAATCACAATCGCCGCTACAGCCGCAATCGTCATCAATACTTGTAAAGTTAGCAGCTACCTTGCCCGCTGCGTCTATAGTTACTTCCTGCATTACAGGGTAACTGTTAATGCTTTCTTGTACTCTTTTAGTAATAGGTACTGCTTTCATCGTTCTTTATCTTTAATCATATCATCAATAGCTTTATTGTAAACTTTGTCTGTATATGATTTGTTTTTATAAAATTTGCTTGAGGGTCCAATAGGCATGTCATCGTAGCCTAGCATTATATTATACATCCGTGTTATCAGTCTTCTCGTTTTTTGCGATACTTTAAAAACACTATACTTAATTGTTGTCTTATTGCGGTGGCGCCAAACTTCTATCCAGCCTTCTCTACGAAGTCTTTCCCACCGTTTTTTATCCCAAGCATAGGTGTAAGATCCGTTAATAAAATCATCACGTGTAAACCTGTCTTTACAATCCAAATATATTAAAAGCTCAAGGTCCGCATCTTTTATACCATAAGTTTTACAGGCCCATTTTCTAACAAGCCTGTAATACTTAAGTAAATTTATATCTCTAAGGTCATTAGGTCCTAATCTCATTCTACAATAACAACGTCTTGAGCGGTAATTACGTGGAACAAGTTATCATTCCACTCTATACCGTGACCAGCATGCTTATCGTACCTAATCACGTCTCCTTCGCTAACCCCTATTACCAGATGTCCACAACTAATAACTTTAGCTTTTAAGTACCTAACGTCGCTGTTTTGCTTTTCAGTTAATTCTAAACCAGCCACTGTTTTAGGAGCTTCCTTAAGCTTTTCTATAATTATATAATAATTAATTGCTTTCATCTAGACGCATATTAGAAATTATACAATCAGCGGACATAATAGTAATAGATACGCTAATAGCGTTTTTAAGAGCGGTTTTCGTAACTAGTACCGGATCAATTATACCTGCCTTAATCATGTTAACCTGCTTACCTGATATAGCGTCAATACCTTTATTTCGTTTTACAACAAAGTCTTCATGCTTGATATTAGCGTTAGCCATTATGGTTTCGAAAGGCGAGCGTATTGCTTTAAGCAACGAATTATATCCCGCACCTTTATTTTTAATTTTTTGAGAAGCATATAATAAAGCTATTCCGCCGCCTGGTACAATACCTTCTTTTAGTGCCGCTTGAGTTGCGTAAATAGCGTCTTCAACACGATCCTTCTTTTCTTTAAGCTCAACTCTGGAATCTGCACCTACGTATATAATTCCTACTTTACCAGTGAGCATAGACAAACGCTGCTCTAATTTGTTTTTAATATAACCGTTAGTTTCAGATGCTGCTTTAAGCCGCACGTCTTCAATACGCTCTTCTAACGTCTGCTGATCAACATCAACTTGTAGTATAGTATTTTTATTGTTTGTAACAGCTTTTGTAACTTCGCCTAAGACTTGCGGATCTATTAAATCTAAATCGTCACCAAGCTCTTCGTTAATAACGGTAGCACCTGTTAGCATTGCTAAATCATCCAGCGTATCCGCCTTAGTGTTACCAAAGCCGGGTATGTCTATTATGTTTACCTTAATATTACCCTTTACTTTATTCGCTATTAAAGTTTGGTGCGGTTGTTGCTCTACGTCAGCTATAATTAATAAGCTTCTATTCTTTTTAACAACGTGCTCTAAAACACTTTGTATTTTTCTTATGCTAGCTATACCCGAAGACACAATTAATACATAAGGATTATCCAGTACAGCCACACCCTTGTCTCTGTCTGTAATAAGATGCGGCGATTTAAGGCCTGAATCAAATTGCGTGCCCTCTACAAAATCAACGTAAGTTTCATTTGTATCGGACTCTTCCATTAAAACAACTCCATCTTTTCCAACGCGCTCGAAAGCTTCGCCAATCTTTTTTCCAAGAACTTTGTCATTGTTGCAGCTAATGTAAGCAACTTGTTGTAACATTTCACCCTCAACCGGAATACTGGAATCATCAAGATGAACCATAATTTCTTTAGCACAGCTTTCAACGCCTGCTTTAATTTCTCTAATCTCTTTTTCATCTGCTTCTTTTGTAAGCTCTGTTAGTAAAGCATGAGCAAGGACAGTAGCTGTGGTAGTACCGTCCCCTGCCTCACGCACAGTATTTCTAGCAGCCTCTTTTACAAGTGTGGCTCCTATGTTTTCGACCGAATCACGTAAGACTACGCTTTCCGCAACGGTTACACCGTCTTTTGTAATGACCGGTCGGCCTAAAGCGTCTTCGTAGATTACGCATTTACCAGAAGCGCCTAAAGTGGACTTCACTGCGTTTGTTAACTTATCGACGCCGGCCATTATTTTTTTATTGGCTTTATCGCCAAATGTAAGATCTTTAACGATCTCGCTCGGGTTATTAAATTCCATTGTATTAAATTTGATTAAATTAAGTTGGTGTTACTCGAATGTTTTAACGACTTTTGGTCCTTTAATAAATTCAAGCTTTTTAAGGTAATGATCAACAGAGCTGTCTATTGCTGATTCAGCACCGGTTAATGTTTCCCGACGAGTTACGTCTTTCCAGCTTTCTTCCCAAAACAATTCTGTTTGGAAATAGCCATTCGGGAGCTGCACAATACGCCAGTTTGATTTGGTGGAGGCATGCTTCCAGAACGCTTTGGTTTCTTCGGATACTTGTTGGTTACCACTTGTCGCAGTGGTAGTGTGGTAGTAAAAAGTCATTTGGTTTTTGTTTAATTATTGGTTATTAAGTTAATGTTACTGATTTGTATTCTGCTGCAATAGCAGCAATGTTTGGTGACGCGGTAAATGTAGTTGAGGAACTCCCGACTACTTGCGCCGGTATAGTAAGCACATCAGTGCTTTTATACCCAGAACCCGCTGTTGTTGATGTAATGCTGGTTACGGTTGTTGCATCGGCCATTACAATAGTTACAACCAACCCTGTACCTGAACCACCTGTTGGAACAATACCGGCATATGCACCCGCTGTTGCACCTGTTGGCGCTGAAATAGCCGGAATTACACGGCCTGGGTAGATACTACCAAAAGAACTAACACATACATAAATTTTATTGTCTGCGTCATTAAAAGAAAAATCTCCTTTTAATCCAATAGCGCTATCTGGTGCTGCTGCATCTACTGATACAAATCCGTTTAAATCCGCAGCTGTTACCCCCTGCGATTTTGGTGCAGCGGTTTTGTCCGCTAAGCTAATGTCATTGTTGTAAACAGCTATTTTTGAATTTACTGATAATGGATCTAGTGCCATAATATTATTTGGTTTATACTTATTATTCTATAATTACTTGCGCATTAGTTTAGTTAAGTCTTTAGTCTTATTGGTAGAGCCCATTGAAGAGCCAAACCAATAACCATAAACATCGCCTAATGTGCGCAAAAAGAAACCGCTAAATGTGGTTATTAATCCTTTTTGTACTTCAGTAAGGTTTTTCCAGTCAAGGAAGTCCGTGAAGATAGCCGTAGCCAATCCTAAGGCAATAACTAACGTTACGTATGTAAGTATGTCAGGTGTTGATTTATTCTTCCCTAGATCGCGTGCAGCGCGACGGTCTTCCACCTCTTGCTCGTATGCTTTTTCAATAAAAGCTTTCTTCTCCTCAGGCGTTTCAATAAATTTGTCCGCCACCTCTACCGCTTTGTCTATTAAAGAAGCACTGCCGCCAGTTATAAAGTTTAATAGCTTGCTCATAATTTTTAAGTTTAAAGTTGAACTACGGATTGGCCATTAGCCGTCTTAAAGTCATAGTTACCACTGTTATCAGGGTCGTTTGCAGAAGGAACAGATGTTGAGGTATCACCAAATATTAAATTAGTAGTGTAACCCGCATCAGAAGCAGATATCGGTGTGCCAGAATTGTACATAGTGCTAGCATTAGCGCTAGAGGTAATTTGGTCCCACATGTGCATGTACATATAATCTGCAATCCTACTACCTCCGGTATTATGGTCGTTACCACAAAACGTTACTTCTGTTAAAGTCATATTCGAGCGAGAACCGCTGTTTGACACCGCTGTGTTGGTTAACTCTACACCGTTCCAATACAGTTTAAAAGCGTTTACCGGGGAAGATTGCGAAGCATCGTAGCTTACTACTAAATTACAAAAACCATCGCTATTTACATTACCTCGATTACTACTTGACCATTTATTAGATGAAGATGTTCCGGTGCCCGTCGCTGAATTATTGCTATGCAATGCCCACTGTCTATCAAAATTGCTACTGCCGCTTCTGTACCTTGTTATAAGCCGGTTAAGCCCAAAGTCGTATTGGAAGAAGAATCTATTTGCCGTCCCAGTGCTGCCAGTAGGGGTTAAGTCAAAAATTATTAAGTTTAAATCTTGCGTATTCCATTGAGGTCGTATCCAAAGCGAAGCGCTAAAATCCTCGCTGGTATTAGCCAACGGGCGGTCGGTCGCATTATCCCATTGAATGTCGTTGCTAAGATCCCAATAGTATTGGGCACCGCCAGCAGAATGGTCATAACCGTACCAATCACTCATTGCAAAAGGCGCGGTTGAAGACGGGTAGCTAGGCGAATTAGTATTGATAGTAAATATAGCTCCCTGGGCTAATTGCTTTAGCGAAGCCGTATCGGACGGATTAACTTGCCCCTCTGTTAAAATATCAGATACACTTATTGTTCCGCTACTTGGTAAAGCCATCTAACTTAATTTTTAAATCGTTAATCTGCTCTTGTTGTTCTTTCATAGCTTCGATAAGAACTGCTACAATGTTACCGTAAGCTACCGAGTACATACCGTCGTTATTTTCATGCACAACTTCCGGTATTACCTCTAGCAACTCCTGAGCTATAACACCCATAGAAGATTTGCTTTCACCTAATTTATTGTACGTCACGCCGCGAAGTGCGGAAACTTTACCTAGCGCGTTTGGTATGGTTTCTATATTTTCTTTAACTCTTGCATCGGAGAACGCTGTAATATCACCCGTTGCTGTAAAGGCGCCGGCTAGCGCATTACCACTAGAAGACAAATTACCTAAGCCAACTTCCCCTGGGCTGTCTATGGTACAGTTTAAAGTAACTGAACCTGAAGTACCACCGCCTGACATTCCGGTACCAGCAGTAACAGCTGTTATATCACCAGTGTTGCTAGTGTAACCCGCATCGTTATTAAATCCACTAATGTTTACATTTGCGGGATCGCCTGTAATTTCTTCCCAAGTCACGCCTGTTATAAAACTACTGTCGTTGCTAAATATGCTTAGCCCTATTTCGTTAGCAGCTTTTCTGCGCTCAGCTCCATTGTCTAGTACAATAAACTCATCGGTACCGACCATGGTTTGAGTCATGTCAGCCAACTCAGATAAGTCAAGGGTAATAGTAACGGAGCCGCTAGTTGCCGCACCGTCTAATCCTGTACCTGTGCTTACTCCTGTTATTGTACCCGCATTAGCGGTGAAACCGGAGTCATTGTTAAAACCACTTATGTTTATGTTTGCTGGATCACCCGCAATTTCGGTCCAGTCTACGCCTGTTATATAACCTGCATCGTTAGTCCATTGGTTGTTACTACCAGACTTATTAGTGAAAGTTTGTGTATTACTCGCTGTTGTGGTACCACTACCGGTACCCGCTCCAATTAAACTTCTTACTTCAGCTGCTGATATTCCCGAGTTTAAAGATGGAGTTGATCCATTAGATAGAATTGCGGGTGTACCCGTATCACTTACCTTAGCAGTATTAGCTGTAATAGCTGTTGCTTGGGCACTTGTAATCGTAGTCGTATCACCTGCCTTAGCAGTAGATGCCGTAGTACCTATTGCAAGGCTAGAAGTCCCCGCTCCAATAAGGCTACGTACCTCTGCTGCACTAATACCTGAGTTTAGCGACGGTGTTGTGCCATTAGAAAGTATTGCAGGCGTACCTGAATCAGTTACTTTAGCGGTATTAGCAGTAATGGCAGATGCTTGGCTTGATGTAATGCCTGTTTTAGCCGTATTGGCCGTAATAGCACTTGCTTGACCACTAGATATAGTTGTAGTATTACCAGCCATTGCGGTTGAAGACGTTGTGCCTATAACTAAATCTGAGCTACCAGTTCCAGCCCCTATAAGATCTCTAATTTCCGCACCGCTCATATTTGTGTTTAACGATGGTTCAGAACCGTTAGACAAAATAGCTGGCGTGCCCGTATCGGATACTTTAGCAGTATTGGCAGTAATAGCGGATGCTTGGCTGCTGGATATAGTAGTCGTATTACCAGCCATAGCTCTAGTGGCTGTTGTCCCAATAACTAGTGAAGATGTACCAGCCCCTATGAGCGTTCTCATTTCTCCCGCTGATATATTTGTATTAAGTGACGGAGACGATCCATCAGACAGCACCGCAGGCAAGCCTGTATCGGTTACTTTAGCAGTGTTAGCTGTGATTGCAGAAGCCTGTGATGAGGTAATCCCTGTTTTAGCTGTGTTAGCGGTTATAGCGCTAGCTTGAGCGGAAGAGATAGTTGTAGTATTACCGGCCATTGCGGTCGTCGATGTTGTACCGATTACCAAGTTTGACGAACCAAACGGTAAGTCATTTACATTACCGAAGCTTACATCGTTTGAAGTGTCAGAAAATAGTATTTTAAAACCATCTTCCATTTGTGTACCGGATAAATCCTGAGCTTCAAGTATAATATTGTCTGTTCCTGCATAGTCTACGTTTACCGTAACCGCCCCAGATGTTCCACCGCCTGTTAAACCTGAACCAGCTGTAACACCTGTAATATCTCCCGCAGAGGTTATGTATCCAGCATCATTAGTCCACTGCAGGTTAGAACCACTTTTGTTAGTAAACGTTTGAGTGTTAGATGCGGTGGTTGTTCCTGTTGTGCTTGATGTTCCTGCCCCGATTAAAGTTCGCACTTCCGATGCTGAAATGCCACTGTTTAAACTTGGCGATGACCCATTGCTTAATATAGCAGGGGTACCCGTGTCGTTAACAACACCGAGGTTGGTACGGGCAGCGGACGCGCTTGACGCCCCTGTTCCCCCGTTAGCAACAGATAAATCCGTGCCAGACCAATTCCCATTGTTGATGCTGCTTAGGGCCGCCAATGACCCTAAGCTTATCCAATTGACCTTGGTACCCGTTGAAGAAAGCACCTGGCCAGAAGTTCCTAAATCGCCGTCTTTATCCTCTATTCCAGCGGTTAGGCCTACATCATTTAAAAACTTCATATATTATATTTTATTATCCTATTTTCTGAATCAACACTCTGATGCTGTTGGTAGGTGTTGCTCCAAATGATATACCTACAGTATTTGTTGTTGCACGATCAATATCAGCGTATACGGTGTCAAAAGTTGTAATGTCGTACAACTGAACAATAACATCCTTAGTGCCTAAATTATGAGTAACTGTCGCGTTAGCCGTAATAGTATCGGCAAAACTGTTTTCGCCATTAATCGATGATGCTGCATCAGCTAGTGGAGCTAAATACTGCGACCCAGCTGTTCCTGAATCCGCCATGACAAAGTCTGTACCAACACCTGCTGCAATACTACCAAGTGTGAGAGACAGAGCCGCGGTGGAACCTTCAGAAGCAACACCGCCCGTAAGGCCGTCGCCCGTTGTAGTTATGGATTGAACGTAGTTACCAGTAGTCTCAGTACCTAGTATAACACCGTTGTTCTTTATAGTAACCGCACCCGCTGCACTAACCGCGAAGTTATCAGAGCTAAATGAAGCAATACCAGCAATAGTTGTGGAAGCTAGAGTAATATTTTTATTTACTTCTGTCCAATCACCATCGTCTACTGGGTTATTTTGGTTGGCTACAATTAAATCTCCAATTTCTAAAGGTACTGTCCAGAATCCGCCATTATTACCAGCTACTGTTACAACATAAGTAAATCCTTGTAATACTCCAGTGCCTGTTGGGGCTGATGATGTAGCATCATATCCACCTTGGAATACTAACTGGCCAACGTTACTCGAATCTACATAGTTTTTAGAAGCTGCATCTGTACTTGCTACAGGAGTGGTAGGTATTGTTACCTGATCACTAAAGGTTTTTACGCCAGCGATAGTTTGAGCACCTGATGTTCTTACTACCGTTGAATCAACCTGTATGTCATTTGCATTGGCAGTGATACCAGATCCGCCTATAACATTTAATGTAGGGTTAACTGTGGACACTCCTGTTTGAGTCATACCGGTACCTGCTGTTACGCTTGTTACTGTACCTGTGTTTGTGGTATAACCAAAGTCTGTTACAAAAGTATGAATTTGATCACCCGTGGCGAGGTTAGTTCCTGAATCGGCGACAGCAGCCGTGTTAGCGGCAACTGTTGGGTCGGCCGAGGTCCCACCAATTGTAATTGTATTTGCATTACCTGTAGTAACACTTGTTACTGTACCTACTGTATCAGATTTATTATTAAATGTATTCCAATCGGTAGATGTTAAGTAACCGTTAGCGCTTGTTGTTGCCGCAGGTATGGAAATATCTATTGCACTTCCGGTAACCGTGGCAACTAGAGGCGCTGTTGCGGTAACCGCTGTTACCGTACCGGCATTAGCTGTAAAAGGTAAGTCATTTACGTTACCAAACTGCACAACATTTGACGCGTCTGAGTATGGTATTTTAAACCCGTCTTCAAGAGTTGTACCTGAATCGTCATTACCCGCGAGAATGTAGTTGTCTGTACCAGACAGATCTAAAGCAACACTACCTGAGCCTGTAATGGTACCGCCCGTTAAACCATCGCCAAATGCTATAGAAGTAACTGTACCACCAGAGTTTTGATCTGTTGCCCATGATGGCACACCAGATGCTACCTTTAATACCTGCCCAGTTGATCCAATGCCTAACTTAGTCAGAGTAGTGGTAGAGTCCGCGTAAAGTATATCACCAACCGTGTAGCCAGTTTGTCCAGTACCACCATTTGCGGCAATCAATGTGCCACCTAATGTTAATGTCCCGCTAGAAGTAATCGCGCCACCTGTTAGTGTAAGGCCAGTAGTGCCGCCAGAACCATCAACACTTGTTACTGTACCGCCTCCTGAACTAGATATTGCATCGAATACTGCCTGCGAATCAACTAAGTAATTTTGACCATCGGCCACAGCACCTGTTAGAATTTCAAATTCAGGTATTGGTCCAGTTGCATTTGCTATTGATAGTTGCACTCCACTATTACCGGTGGCTCTAACGCCAACTTCGGTAATATCGCCTGATACACTTACCCAACCAGACCCGTCATATATTCTTAATACTTTAAGAGCGGCTGATGTATCGTAGTACACCTGCCCAGTCGACGGGGTGGAGGGCGCGACACCTAAGTTCTGGATCGCCGCATTGTCCAAATAGTTTTTGTTCAGGTCAATACCCGATAGAAATTTAATAGCCATGTTTTTTTGTTTGTTTTAGTTTAAATATGCTTTGCCACTAAACGCAGCGGAGAATGTTATTGTTAGTGAATTGTCATCAATGTAATTAATCTCTCCTACAACCCGCGTATTAGCGGAGTCCACGACTGAAACAGAAGGAAACTTACCCAGATTGTGAGTTATGCTCCAGGAAGTTGCTGGAGTTGACTGCGTAAATTTAAAATTTAAGTCGCCGCCGCTGTTAATAGCAGGATATACTGCAAAACCATAATATTTGTCGCCAGTTATGTTACCGTTAGCTGTAACTAAGGTAAAAGTAGCGTCATAATACCTGTCGTCGGAGGTATCAACCGTAAAAGTGTTCAATACATAGACACCAAAGTTGTTTGGGTTGTCTAATCTAGCTAAAATAACGTTATGACCTATTAATGTAGTTAAATAAGCGCTTACATCTACTCCAGCGGCAGACGTATTAGTAAATCTTAGGCTAGTAATAGTAGAAAACGCTGCATTCGCACCTGGACCAGAGATAATTCCCTCGGTTGCATCGTCAACTAGGAAGCTATAGTTATTTTGCCCAGCAATTTTTAAGCTGCCTGAAGCGTTCATCCAACTAGAAATCCCGTTTAGCGTGTAGTTCTTGGTTATCAGACCCGTTGCATCAGTACCGATTACCTTGTCGGTACCCGTAACGTCTGAATCTACCGGGTATGTGCTTATTCTAGCCATTATACATGTTATATTTTGTAGTTTTTACCACTTTCTTTTTTAGTGCCCTCGCCGTCGTTACCCCTGTTCTGTGCTGGAGTTTCCCACCGCTGGTCTTTATGGTCATAATCTTTGTTTTTAGCGTCCGCTGGATTCGCTCTAGCCTCTCTTTGCGCGTGCGCCTTCTTTTCTCTACGAGCAGGCGTCATTGCATAAGCCTTATCACGAGCAGCTTTATCGCGCCGTGCTTGAGGAGATAGCTTCTGAGGCATGTTATGTGTTTTTAGTTAAGGGCATACGTGTATGATCACGCGGTTACCGCGGTAATTAATAAGCGACAATAGCTTGCTACTATATATTATAATACCCTATCGTCACGTTTTAAGAACGAACCTATTCCGAAGGAATTTTTTTTTAAAAATATGCAAAATGTACCCAGCAAAAAGACCCAAATGTTCGTAGTTGCACTTATTCTGCTACAAACTATATCCAAAAGGATATAAATATCCATAAATACACCATTTCATATTCAAATGAATATAAAAAGAAGCGCAAGCGAAAAATATTTGTCACATAAATAGAGGTATTGTGTTACACACTTATATACAACGGTAATCCCCAATGCGGAAAGCTGTTTCTTTTGACCAGCCCCTGCCTCTGTTCCTGTTTTGCGTTCAGGGTTATCCTGTTCCTGCTCTGGTCCTGGCTGTCTACTAACTGTGCACTGTCCTGTTCCCTGTAAATGTTCAGGGTTTTCCCCTGGTCTGTACCTGTATCTGTACCCGGTCCTGTACCTTTCTACACCATGTATAGCATTTACAAACCCAACACGATGGGTGTTCGATAATATATATGTAACCAAAAGATAATAACATGACTAAATTAAACTACTACACGATCCACTCTGATGAGGCCCTTACCATCGCTACTAACATCTGTAAGACCAGACGTGAAAGAGCCGGCATCCCTGGCCTGTGTGTTGCAGACGTTGATTTAGAACACAGTCTGATACTAGAAGAGTGGTGGTATGATTACCGTAACGAACATGTCTAACCTACAGAACTACTACGACACTACTCTGATAATATAAATGTAACTAAAAGAAACTATATGACTGATTCAAACTACTCACTACTGAATGACATCTATCTGATTGTATCCTCAACAGACTTCAAACGTACACCAGAACTACTTGAGTTCTTAGAGGTACAAATCGCAATCGAGGAAGATGTGATGTCTTAACCAGAAACAAATAAAGAATAATACTATGATATTTACATTAACATGCCCTAACGGCACACAGATCAACATGAGTTCTTACATCCTTCAACAGATGGAAGGTAAGCTAACCAGAGCTGAGGTACAAGAGCGTATCGATTTCTACAAAGCTAACAACGTTTAACAACTACAATCGGGCTCGTAATTAGGCGGACGCCGCGCCACAACACAACAGGGGACAGCAATGAGCTGAACTAATATCGGACCAGAGAACTATGAAAGAGACCAGGTGTAGTCCGAGCCTGGCGCCCTGTAACCATAAAGCTGAGATGCTATACATACAAAAGTAATACGAAGTGAATTCGATAATATAAGTGTAACAAAAAGAGAATATAACATGACTGACAAACAAATAAACACAACTCCAATTTGGCCAT
>Ga0129327_10000469_pt1 | contig 24364 bp, 17 predicted proteins | sample CPBDNA_6_FD_111799 | JGI IMG/M metagenome (GOLD analysis project Ga0129327, IMG submission 111799) | Freshwater to marine salinity gradient microbial communities from Chesapeake Bay, USA - CPBay_Spr_31_0.8_DNA | ecosystem: Environmental > Aquatic > Marine > Coastal | place: USA: Chesapeake Bay... | reverse complement strand
GGGGTGCCTTTCAAGCTTCAGAAGAGAAGGTTTGTAGTACATTTTAGTATATTAGATTACATGTTTTCGATGCGTATCTCGTTAGTATTAGCCTGGATTCTATTACTATTCTATTATTCTTCTATTATGATTATTATTATTATTAGCCTGGTATTCTCAAGCGCGAGTGTTGTTGTTATTATTATTAAACGTGTTGTCGGATAACCCGCGCAGAGAACCAAACGTGACGTTATCGGCGAGCGCGTTGACGTTGGCGTTGTAGTTTCGCAAATCTGACATACCTCTCAAGTCGCTCGTTTTCAACGATTTGTTCCCAAAACTGCCCGCACCCGCAGCGATGTTACCACCCAAGGAGTATAAATTACTTTTCTCCGGCGAAATACCAGCCGCGGCGCCGTTGAGTATTAAATTCATGATGTTGTTGTTGTTCAACGCGATGTTTGGAATTTTTGGCCGACCTTCTCCGTCGGTACCGTTGGAGTTCTTCGTAAAAATGCCATTCGAGAAGCTTTCCATTTGCTTCTTTTGTTCCTCGTCTCGTTCTTTATCTTCCAAAGTCGCATTCATGGACGGTGAATCCAAAGTTTGCGCGTCCAAATTGTTTTCCATTCTGGACATGGGTAAAGACATCAACGACGTGATCGTTTTCATCGTCAACTTCTTGGCGTTTAAACTTTGCGACGGCCATCGTTCGATGCCGTGTAAGCGAAGGACTCTTTTGAAGGTTGTTCGACCAACTCCCACCTCCTTGGCTGCTTCACGCAGCGGCATGTGGAATCTTTGTTCGATCATCGCGCGCGTGATGCCAAACGAAGGGTTATTTGCGAATCGTTTTCTTTTGGGTTGCAAAATTGGCTTCTCGTAATCCGGCGGCGCATCGACGCGTTGAAACTTCATACCTTCGGTGCTATATTTGGACTTACTCCCACTCGACTTTGTCGTCTTCGTCTCCGTGCTGACCATGGTTTGCAACGTACGATCTTCTCTCGTCGTCGGTTTGGTGACATTTTTCGTGCCAGGCGGTAAATCATCCGTCACTTTCCGAACTTTTGCCGACTCTTCTTCCAAAGGATTTTTCGAGGTCCCGTCGTCTTCTTTCGATTCTACGGCGGCGTACTCCCCAGCCGTTTGGATCCCTCGTTTCTCCATCATATCTTTAGCCCCTAGATTCGCATCCTCTCGTAACGGGTTTGATTTTTCGTCGTCCTCCTTTTTGTCTTTCGCTTCCTTTTCTGCTTTTGATCTCTGCAACGCCTCTTCGTAGCTAAGGTTCTCTTCTGGCGGCTGCCTCGCGCTCTCCTCTTGCATCGCTTCGTTTGCCTGCGCCATGTCATCGCCTTGTACTAAGCGCCATTTGCCTCCGCTGAATAACGTCAAAGCATCCGGCTCGACTCTCGTTCGTAAACTCGCCGGGTGATGAAGGAAATTTGGATCATTCGGTTCTTTCATGTGCGCTCGGATAGTCGCCAACTTCAAAAAGTTTTCTACGCCTTCTTTGTACTTTCTCTTGCGTTCGGACGCGGGGTCCAAAGTACCCACGAGGCTTTTTTTATACTTCTTCTTTGCTTTCTTTATTCTTCCTGTTTTAGTGTATTCTATTTTCCCTTCCTCCGCGACGGCCGCGTTGTTATCGTCAGCCGCGCTCGGAGTTGAAGGGTTCTTCATTTTTTTAATGCTACCACCGGATCCGCTCGATTTGTTCCCACTTACCGTCTTCATTCCGATCGAGAAGGAACTCAACGTCGCCGCGGCGTCGAATAGTCCCAAATCTTCGTTATCTTGATTCACCTGACGAATTCTTTTGAACTCTTGGAGTTTTGCCGTGTACGATTGCTTTTTTTCCGCAGCTGGCTTCTTTCGGTGCTGTTTTTTTTCGGCAACTTTTTCGGCGACGTCTTGAATAACCACGCTAGTGGGGGTATGAGACGAGGGACGAGTAAGTTTTTGTTCCATTTCGTATTCCTCGGCTCCAGTCACCGTGCCATGCGCGAACTTTTCCTCTTTCGATTTCGTCTTGCCGAATGAACTCAACTCATGCACCAAAGCGTGCTCCACCGCCAACCGTTCTTTCGTCCCTTCCGCAAATCTCGACGTGATTGCGTACATCGGTTTCGTGTTGACATCCTCGGCAAACCTACCGCACTCTACCAGCGACGACATTCCATTTGTTTCTACACCATGCGAATTTGTTTTACAATAAAAACACACCGGCAGAATTGGTTTCAGAATTAGTAGTTCTTCCCGCCCTTCTTCCAACGCTTTCACGTGATCAACGAGCGTCGGCAGCGTCGGTGGCGAAACTTTTTTTACCGCGACGATCGTTTCTTTCGACCCGGCTACCACCATCGGATCTTCTTTAATTTTTTCTTCGTCGTCAAGAACCTTCGTTGGTTTTGGTGGTGAATGAGACACGCCGTTCTCTCCTTTTTCCTTTTCAACGATCGGGGCCTTCTTCGCGCTCGCGCGTAGAGGAAAAGGAGGAGGAGGAGGAGACCCTTCTTCTTCTTTCACTTTCACGCGCGTCCTCAGAGTCGTTTCCGGTTCTTTACTACCAGCATCTTTTTCTTCTTCTTTTTCTTCTTCATCAATGTCTTTCCTCTTCGCCAACTTTTCCTCCGCGCTCGTCAAAGTCCCTCTTTTTTTCCCAGTGGCAGCAGCCCCAACATTTCCCAAGAGGTCAAACGTCCTCCTGGGATCATCATCATCGTCGTCGAGTTTTTTTTTCTCCTCTTCGCTCGCCGGCGTGACGCTTTTACTCCGCGCGCTCGCGACGACAGCGGTGGTTGTTTCTCTCGTCGAAAGTTTCGACGACTTTGAATGTTGCGATTCTTCTTTTTTATCTCTCGTCTTCTCGTTCGCCGACGACGATGATGCGTTCGTCTTTCTCGTTGTTTCCGTACTTTTCCTGACCTTTTTTACGGAACCCGAAGAAACGTTCGTCTTTCGCGTCTTCGTCTCGTCCGCTGCGTTTTCCTCTCGTTTGTTCTTCTTGCTGACCCACTTCGTGGGGTCGTGCCACTCTTGCGCGGCGATGATTTGCGCCAGTTCTCGTTTGCCCATTTTCTTCTTCTTCTTGTTCTTCTTCTCCTCGCCGCAAGAGCGTTCACTCTCGTCGTCGCTCTCTTTGAATTGGTCTCTCTCTCTCTCTGAGACGATGGTGTCGAATTTGTACGGAGGGAGAGATTCTATGATGAGAGAGTAAAAAAACAACGAAAAGAGACAGACAGAGCGCAAAACGTTTAATGCGTTCTCTCGTGTATCTTCTTCTTCTTCTCTTTACTTATGTCTCTCTCCCAAGACAGACAACAAAAAGAAGCGCAAAACACGAGGCGTTTGACGAGAGAGAATGATATTTTGTGTGTGGAGACGAAGGAATCAATCAATCAATCGAAGGAAGAGAGAGAGAGAAAAAGGCCGAAGTAAAAAATCCAAATATGATACCCTAAACTCTACACATGAAAACCCTAAAGAAGTGGTTTCCAAAATTTTGCCATAAAAAACAACAATTAAAGAGGAGGAAACGCGCTCGTCACTCGCTCTCTCTGTGAATACTTTTGAGCTCTCCTTTGTCCTAGGCGCTCTGAAGAAGAAGACGAGCGATTTTCCTCTCGAAAGTTTGAGAAGTCGTCGTTGAGAGGAGGAGATGAGTTACGTGAGGACGTTTACTCGTGTCACCGAGTGTGCGCATTTACATGCGACGAAGACAAAGGTCGTTACGAGAACAACGCCTGTTCTTGATTCGTATTCTTCTTACGATGAGAGGCAAAGCTTTTTTAGGAGGAGGAAAAGAGAAAACGAGCGAAGGAGAAGACGAAGGCGCGCAGAAGCGTCGTCGTCGTCGTCCTCGTCCTCGTCTTTTGTTGTTCCCGATGATGTTGCGAACGAGGACGACGAAGACGCGGATGAATTAACCAAAACCAAAACGACCAGATTGTATTGCCTCCTGACGGCGTGTTTCGCCGAGCGATGTAGAAAGGAATATCATCAAAACGCGAATAAGAGAGCTGTGTTCGAACACACGGTAGATTTCGGTTTGTCGAGGAGTGAAATACGAATAGACGAGACACGCGTGGAAATTAGTAAAAGACAACAAAGTGTTGACGACGACGACGACGACGACGACGACGCGATGATAGTTTTAAACCGAGAGGACGTGTTCGCAATCGAGCCGGACGATTTGACGGTGTATACTGTCGTTCAGACGAGCGAAGATGCGGGCGACAGCAGGGCTTTGGCAAAATTGGAGCCGTGTCGGATATACTCGAACACCATCGACAGAGTGTGCGCGCTCTGTCCTTCGGATAGCGTTAATCCGGAGTTAGCGCCAACTGCGTTAATCGCGGGGTTTAGTATGCATCGATTCGGCTTAGGCGTGGACCCGAAGGAAGATACGCGACGCAAAATTGCCTCTTTAAAGCCGTACAAAGGCAATAATTTAGCGGTGTTGGACGTGTGCACGGGATTGGCGTACACGGCGATTATGGCCTCGGAGCTGGAAAACGTTTCGAGCGTGACGACCATCGAGCTCGACCCGACGATGACGCAAATATGTGCCATGAACCCTCACTCGAAAGGTCTTTTTGGTCGTGCGAAAAATACGACAAAAAAAAGGAGCGAAGATGGCGGCGAAGATGATTACGAGAAACACAACATCATCTCGCAACTTTACGGCAACGCCTTCGACGTCATCCAAACCTTACCCGACCGCGCCTTTGACCGAATCATCCACGATCCGCCAACGTTCGCCTTAGCCGGTGAGCTGTACGGCGAAAAGTTCTACTCCGAACTTTTCCGCGTTCTCAAGCCGTCCGGACGAGTCTACCATTACACCGGGGACCCCTCCAGTAACGTCGCCGGCGGTGGCGGCGTTCGAGGCATCGTCAAACGCATGAAACTCGTTGGTTTCGAATCGGTCGAAATCGACCAACACGCGCACGGCGTCGTCGCCGCGAAACAACCAAACGTCAAGTTCTTTTCCAGCGGTAAAAAAGAAAAGAATATGTTAAAGAATGCTCCTGATAAAAGGGGGAAGACATCTTCTTCTAAGCGCCGCGACGAAAGTTTTAAAGGAGGACGAGAAAGACGAGGAGGACGAGGACGAAACTCTTCGTTCGACGACGACGAATTTGACGAATTTGACGTGTCCTCCTCCTCCTCCTCCTCCTCCTTCTAAACGTAGTATACTCATCGCAAAACGAGAGAGAGAGAACAAAGAAGAGTAGTTTTATTGTTTGATCAAAACCGCACATATACGCGTGAAATAGAATAATAGATTTTTTTGCTCCTCTGCACCGCGTGGCTGTTTTTTGTCCTTCGTCTCGTTAAAAAATTTTCCCTCTCGTTTTGGATAAAATGGAAAACACGCAGAGAGACGTCACAAAAACAGATGACGATGCCTTCTCTCGTCGCATCTTTCTCAAACTCGTTCGCGACGACAACCATAAAACCCAATGAGAACAGAGGACGAAAGAGTTTTTCATTTGATCGTTATTTAAGTCAAAACGTAACGTTAAAATTAAAGTCTGACGACTGCGCGTTGGGAAGACGTAAACGACGCGCACGAGGAGGAGGACGAAACGGATCGTCTTCTTTCGTTGCCATCTCTGCGAACGGTGATGATGTCGATGTCGACGCGTCGAGGAGACCAGAAAAGAAGACGACGAAGAAGACAAAGAGAGAAAAGAAACCTTTAAAGGAAATCGCATCGAATTTATTCACGGCGTTGAAACCGGTGCGTTTGCGAGACGACGACAGCGAAGCCGCGCAGGAGCTGAAAGCTATTCTGGAACTCGCTCGAAGTCGTCCAAGCGACGAAGGCGATAATGGTGACGTGAGCGGCGTCCGAGAACGCATTCGGGCGGAAGCAAAAAAGAAAGTCGGCACGACTGTCGCGAAGTATTGGAAGGCGAAGTTTAAGGAGTTTGGAGAGTCCGAGGCGGTGAAAGACGCGGCGCCGTTGATGGGGAGCGCGGTGAACGTGGCGGTGACCGGGTTAGTTTTAAGGATATTTTTACCGCGGTTGGCGGCGTTGAACGCGGTTGGAGGGTTCGACGAGTTGGCGGAGTTCTTCGGGATACCACCGAGAGACGATTTGATTGGATACTTGGATCAGATTAACGGTCAGCCGATGATTGCTATTTTTGGTATTTACGTTTTACTCTTCTTCGCGGAAAAAGTGACGATGACGGATGAGTTCTTACCGATTGGATTTGTGTTGCCGGTGTTGTCGCCGATGGTGTTTGGGAACGTGTTGAACGGAACGGTGTTGACGTCGTTGGCATCGACGATTGCGGCGAGCGCAAACTTTTGGTTGGGAAGAACGGTATTGCGAGAGAAAGCGCTCAACTTCAAATGGTTTTCCAAGGACGGAGAGCCGACGAGAGAGAGAAAATGGTACCAAGCGTTGGATAGACGATTCAATTCGGAGAATTACCCGGATCAAGTCGTCCCGGAAGGATTCAAATCGGCGCTGTTGTTGAGGTTGTGTCCGATTTTACCCATTCCAATCAGCGGTAACTGGTACGTGTGTGGCGTGACAAAGTTGAAGTACTGGGAGTTTTTCGCGGCGCACTTCATCGGGAGCTCCAAGACGGCGTTTATCGACGCGTATTTAGGAAGCATCATTTTGCGCACGATTTTGTCCCCCGAAGTCGACGGCGTGAGTGGAGCGGTGAAAGAACAAGCGAAAAATGCGGTTATATTTGAAACGTGCGCGCTTTTAGGCGTTTCGATTTTAGTTTCCACGTACGCGACGCAGTTGTTCACGGACATTCTGGACGAGGAAGGCGTAGACGCGGACAGTTTTGGTTTCGGTAATAAAGAAGAAGAAGAAGAAAAACAAGAATCGACGACGACGAACGCGTTCGCGTTCGTCGGCGCCGCCGCGGCATCCACGGACGACGACGAAAACGAAGGAACTTCATCACCCGAAGCGGCAGAAACCGAAGAAGACAAAAAACTCAACCGAGCGCTCCCGGGCGAATCCTTCGATTTGATGTCCACGGACGAAGACGGTGAAGTCTTCATCAACGCCGGCGATTATTTATCTCGACAACGCGCGTTAGAATCTGGCGATTTCGACGCGTTGGCGGATATGGATAAGGCGTTTGAAAAGTTGAGCGAAGTCGACGACATGGGTCCGGACATGTGAGCGAACATTTTTAGTTCATATTTGTATTATTAAAGCAGTCAAAACAAATCCTCATTAAAACACATCGCTACTCTCTTCTTTCTCGCGCAAGAACATCAAGGAGTCATCATCATGGCGTCGACGGCGGCTTCTTTGTCTCCTCCTCCTTTGTCTTCCTCTTCTTCTTTTCAAAGTTGTCGTTCCTTTCGAAGACACTTCTCAAACACGTGTTATTACTTTAAACGACGGGGAAAGCAGTTAAGAAGAAAAACGTTCGTCTTTTCTCACAACGAAACGATGCAGACGAGCAGCGCGTTGAATCTTTTGCGAGGACCAAAGAAGGAGGAGAAAATGATGAAAACGAGAGAGACGAAGAAGACTTTAAGAAAACAAGGGGTGATTTCCGTGCCGTCATCGTCATCGAATTATAACCAACAACAAAGTAGTTTAAAATTTCTTTCACCTCAATTGACGGAAGGACTGGTGATTGCGATTTTCTGCGCGCTGGGTTCGTCTTTGAGCGCTTTTTTACTCGCGCTCGTACCAACACTACGAGCGGCAGCGAACGCGATGAACGAAGTCGCTTTACTCGCAGAGGCGTTGAAAGAGGAAATTCCGGACACTTTAGCCGCGGTTCGCGTTTCCGGGTTGGAACTTACGGACGCGCTGGAAGAAGTCGGCGAGTTGACGAGCGAAGTTACCGGGGTGACGAAACGGACGACGCGGGCGATTGATATGAGCTTAACGACTGCGCAAAGATTTGGAGGGATGGTTTATGAAGGGTCGAAAACGATGGTACCGAGTGCGAAGAGGCAGGTGAAGAATACGGTGAAACCGATGGTGAGGAGAACGGCGAATGAGATTGAAAGCATCGCCCGGGAAAGAGCGGCGATGGACCCGTACGCCGGCGAGATTGTCAGGGGAGTCGCGGCGACGACAAAGAAAGGAGTTGGAAGAGCGAGGAAAGTGATCGAAGCGGCTGGAGTGGCGAAGCAAGTCGGGCAGGTGTATAAAGCGGTGAAAGGAAAGCCGCCGAAAGTAAGCGATTAGATTTCTTTTATGCGTATTTAATGGAATTGCAGCAACTCATATTACATGTTCAACTCTGTTTGCCGATTCAACAAAGCGGCGCGTATAATAATACATCGACTCCCATCTCAAAGTTTTTTTTGTCTCTGACTTCTAATAATATTCTCATGACTTCTAATATATACATTGCACGTCTTCCAGCGCATACAATACCGTTTTTAAATAGATGACTTTTAAATAAGTATCGATTTCTTCTTCTTCGTCTTCTCGCCTCTTCCCCAATTCGTCCGTCGTTAAATACATCTGAAAAAAGAGAATAAATAACAACTCCCTCCCGAAACACGCTCCGGAAGCTCCACCACCGCGGCTTAAAACATTCTCTCCACCGCTTTTACTCGTTTCAACAGCTCGCAAGCGTCGTACAGCTTTCCCAGATCCGCGCGGCGTTTCGCGCTCAAGGCGAGGAGCGGAAGGACGACGCGTATCTTCATTCGAGTTTTAGGTTGTTGCGGTGGTGTCGAAAGCATTACCCTCGCGGGCGATGCGACCGTTTTGTCGACTTTGACGTCTTTTGCTCCTCCTCCTCCTCCTCCATCTCCTCCCAACTTTCCTTCGGAAAGAGAGGGAAGGTAAGAAAAGACGAGCCCACAACCCTCCTCACCACCAAAACCACCACCGGAGAACGTCGTCGTCGTCGTCGTCGATGATGTTCTCAAGAGCAACAGCGAGGTCGCGGCGATGTCGTCGGTCAGAGTGTTATTGTTGTTGTTATTAGTATTGCGTCGTCGGCGCGACGGGGTGTGCTTCTTCCTCTTAGGTTTTCCCGGCTGTGAAATCACATGCGGTGAGACCAAGGGGCCAAAACTCTTCTTCTTCTTCTTCTTCTTAGTATCATCGCAAAGAGTATCAGAAGGCGAAGGCGCGCGATTCTCCTTCCTTTTGTTATTCAAAAGTTGCATCGTGGTCGTCATCGCGGTGAATGGATCGCGACCGATCGATCGTGGCATATTGAATAAAAGGAAGATTAAAAAAAAAGTGCGGTAAAGGAAAAAGAAGAAATTTAGAAAAACCTCGTTGTTATGAGAGTACTCGCGAAGAGTTTGGACGTTTATATAACAGTGAGCGTGATGACTCATTACAGGAGTTATAATGAAATATACAGTAGTAGCAGTAATAATAATAATATATATACGCGCGAGGGAGGTTAATAGTTGTCACCCTCTCCTCCTCCTCCTCCTCCGATCATGTCTTTGATGTCATCCGGAGGCGGGAGCAAAGAGAATCGACCCCCTTGTTGCGGCTTGTCCGGGCTGAACGAGGAAAGTGCGGCGGGTGGCGGTGCCAAGTTTAATCGATTGCTTTGTTGTTGTTGATGCTGCCCGTAGCCGCCGTAGCCAATTTGACCGAAACTGTTGGTCGCATTTTGTTTGCCCATGGCGATGGCGTTGTGCAGATTTTGCGAATCTCGAACTTCCTTCTCCAACATCTCCTTCGTGCGCTTCAACTGTTCGTTCACTTGGACGTACGCGTTGTAATACCCCAACGATTCTTTTCGAAGCTGCTCCATGTCGTACTCTTGGTTCTTGATGTGATTGAGCAACTTTTGCTTCTCGAGATCTTGTTGATGGTTTTTCTCCACCAGCGATTCGGCTTTTTGCTCGAGCAAGGCGACTTGCCTTTGCAAATCGGCGATGATTTTCTCCAACCTCGCCGCGTTCGTGGCGTATTCGAATGCCTTCTCTCTGTACTCCACGGTCAACGCTTCGTACGCGATGCGAATTTGTGTGAGCTCTTCGCGCATTTGCATTTCGCGTTCTTGGACTTTTTCCAACGTATCGCGAGAGTTCGAGGCGTATTCTTTCGCCATCGCCGCCGCAACCTTGGCGTTGGCGACTTCACGCTCGGCTTCGGACATTTTTGAAATCACCGCTTGGTACTCTCCTCGGCGCGTTTCAATCGTCGACTCTAGCATGGATTGTTTTTCTTGCGCTTGCTTAACTTCCTTCTCGAACATTTTCCTTTGCGCCTCGTGCGCGACGAGCTTTTCCTTGACGCCAACGAGCTCGCGCTCTTTCTCCGCCAAAATCTCCGCTCTCTTTTCCATTTGAGCCGTACGCTCCTCCAGCTGCTTGAACTTTTCCTCGTTGAGTTTATGCTTTTCCGCTTCGACGGCAATTTTTGTCTCGGCTTCGTGCAATCGCTTCAACTTTTCTTCGTTGCGCGAGAGTTCTTCGGACATGTGCTTGGATTTCGATTCGAGCTCGGCGCGTTCCTTCTCCAACGTCGTCAACGCTTGCTTCAACGTCGATTCGGATCGTTCTACTTTTGCTAACTCGTCTTTTGCAAACTCGTACTTCTCCTCGAGGTCTTTCCACGTGTTTACAGTTTCTCTTAACGTTTCCTCGACGGTTTGTAATCTGGTTTGCGCGTTTTGTAACGCATACCCAAGCTCTTTTGATTCCTCGAGTTCGTTCTCAAACGCCGCCTTCTCCTTCTCGAGTTGCTCAACGCGCTGATCCAACAAGGCGCGTTGCTTTTCAATTTCAGATAATCGAGCGGTTTGTGCGTACAGATTTCTCTCGTTTTCACCGTTCGTTTCCGTGAGCTTCGAAAGCTTCGATTCAGAGGTGGAAACCTCCTTTTGAAGTTGGTCACGAGTCTGAGCCAACAACGAATTTTCCTTCTCGAGCTTTACACGCGTAGCGTCGTTCGCCTTCTCGCGCTTTTCCATCTCACCAAACGCCTTTTCGAGTTTAGACTTGGTATCTTCGGCGTTGGAGGCGCGTGCGGATAATTCACGCTCGACAGCTTCGAGCGCCGTGATTCGCGCCTCCATCTTTTTCTTTTCGTTTTCGAGTGAAAGCAATTCTTTCTTCGCCGCCGGCGCATCGCGTTCGAGGAAGGACAGTTTCGTCTCAAGCACCGCCTTCTCTTCCATGGATTTCGCGTACTGGTCTTTCGTCTTGGACAATTCTTCGGCAATTTTCGGATCGACGGTTGGTTTTGATGTTTTCGCCTTTTCGACTTCGAGAGTGGCAATCTCGCGCGATAATCGCGTATTTTCGCTTTGCATGCGTCCAAGCTCCTCTTTCGCGGCTTTATGATCCGCACGCGCAGCGACGGCTTCGTCTTTGAGCTTCTGCATTTCTCTCGTCGAGACTTTTGCCGGTGAATTCGCGATTGTTTCGTTAAGTTCGACCTTGTGCAACGAAATTTTTTCTTCCAAAGATTTCACCTTCGCTTCCAACTTAACCTTCTCCGTGAGTAGTTTCATACGTTCCGTCTCTTGTCGTTCGATCGTCTTCACTTGCTCGTCTGGTGACGCGATTTTCTCTTGCATCGATCGAATTTTCTTCTCCAATTCTTGCGTTTTTTGCTCCGCGACCTCTAGTTTGAACTTGGCGTTGGACACGTCGCGTTCGCTCGCATTTTTCGCTCGCGCAAGTTCGTCCGAGATTTTGTCCTTCTCCCTCTCCAAAGCTCGACGCACGTCTTCGAGTTCGTTCTTCGCTTTGCGTGTGACGCTCGCAACATCGGATTCGAGTCGAGATATCGTCTTTTCGAGTTGCTTCTTCTCGTTCTCCGCGGATTTACGTAAATCCCGCATGTCGCGCTCGAACGTCTTTGTCGCGTCCTTTTGGCCTTGCTCGCGTGCTTTCGAAGCTTCGTGATCCAAACTCTTGAGCGCTTTGATTTCGTTTGCAAAATCACCTTCGACTTTCTGAATCTCCACTTGATGCGATTTCTTGAGCGCTTCGATCTTGTCGTCCGTGTCTTTGAGTTTCGCCTCATGCGCCTTGGTGATTCGCGCCAGTTCAGCTTCGTATCGCTTCTCGCTTTGCTTGTCCGGAATTTCTACGTATTTAATCACCTCTTCCGCTTTCGTAATCGTTGGAACGTTGTTGTTGTTGTTGCTATTGATACTACTACTCTTCGGTGATGACGATACGTCAGACGCTGGCGGCGAAGATACGGTCTTCTCTTCTTCCTTCGTCGCAGCCGCGACGATGGTCGGCGCAACCGCCGCAGCGCGAAGCTGCGCGATTTCGGCGATATACTTCGTCTCTGACTGTTTCTTTTGGCGCTCAAGCTCGGAGAGCTTGGCAACGAGTTCTTTGTTGAGTTCTGCTCTCGTCCGTTTGATCTCGTCGTCCAAACTCGATTCGATTTTCTTTAACCGGTCGATTTCGTGTTTGTACGTTTTTTCCGCTTCTTTAAACCCGACTGTTTTCGCAGATTCGATATCCTTGGCCATGGATTCCGTTTTCTTCGTGAGTTCAGATTCTTTGTTCTTATACCGTTTAACCTCTTCCGCAAGTAACGAGCGAGCTTCTTTTTGACCTTCCTCGAACGCTTTCATGGAATCAGCGTTGATGTTTTTCATCGATTGAATTTCCTTTCGCATCAGTTCTTGAGCCTCTTTTGATTCCGCTCGCGCTTCTTTGATTTTCGCTTTGTATTCCGCCTTTGCCTCTTCGAGTTCTTGTTTTGCAAGTTTTTTATTTTCTTCGGCTTCCGCTCGCAAAAGTTTTCTCGCTTCCGCCGTGCCTTCATCGATGCGCTTTTTGATGTTCTTGGATTCGTCCGCGAGTGTTTTCTCCTTCTCGGCGAGCGCCTTGCGCTCCATCTCGAAAGCCGCCGCCGCTTCCTTCTCTGCCTCTGACACCTTCTTTTCTGCATCCTCGACTTTTTTCTTCGCTTCTCTGAGAGCTGTCTCCGTCGATGCTTTCAACTCTTTTCGAAGTTGCGACGTTTCTTTCTCCAGCGCCTTCTTGCGACTTTCGACGTCTTTTTCCGCCTTGTCCAAGATTTTCTTCTCGTGCTTCTCGAGTGTCTCCTTCGATATCCCGGTCGGAACTTCGACGAAGTACTCTAACTCGACGATTTTCTCGATAGGTTTCTTCGATTCAAGCGCTTTACGCGCAGATTTCAACTCCTTCTCGAGCTCTTTCACGGCTTTCGTGTTCTCGTTCTTTTGTTTGCGTTCGTTTTCGATGGATTTCTCCAAGTCTTTGATTTTCAACTTCAACTCTTCGTTCTTCTTCTTCACTTCGTCTTTGGTCAAATACACCTCGACGAGTTTCTCCACTTCCACCTCTTTCGGTGCCGTGTCTTGCTTCAACTTTTCGAGTTTTTCAATTTCCGACTTCAACTCCGCTTTACCGAGTTCTTTCGCGCGCTTCAAATCGGATTCGGTAATACCAGTCGGGACTTTCTTCTCGACAATCTTCTCAACAACTTTTTCGACTACTGTTGGCACATCTTTATACACCGGAACTTCAACAATCTTTTCAACAATACGCTCAACAATGACTGGCGGACTCATGGTGCCACTCGCTGCCGGGGAAAGAGTACCCGATCTTTCGTTCATTTGCGCACTGGCGTTTCCAGATTTGGATTTCATAATAGATGACATCGGCGCGTCCACCATCGGGGCCGCGTACTTCGCTGATTTGCTCGCAGGAGTAGTGAAGTTTGAGGTAGAAGACATAGCGGGAGCCGGCGTGGATTGATCGAGTTTCGACATTTTTGAGATTGGCGTGGTCGCCCCCGCACCGCCGCCTTTGACCATTTCGTGTTGATTTGGATCGAATCGAATCGATGCGTGTTTCGGAGAGTACTCACGCGAATGGATACCAGAAAGCACAGCCAAAGCAGACGATTTCGACGATTGGAAGTTCTCACCGAACGCTTCCTTTTCTTCTTCTTCTTGCTTCTTTTGAGCGTCTTTCATTGCGCGTTTCATGGAGGCGAGCATTTGCTCAGCAACTACGCGTTTCGATTCGAGACGACTGGCGTTTTCCGCCGCAACCTGCGCTCTTTCCTCCGCCATTTCCAAGCGTTGCTGCAACGCTTGCGCGGCAATGCCCACGCGATCGTTGCCTTCCGATTGTCGAGCGCGAAGTAATTCGAAAGTTAATCGTTGGACATCCTCGTTCGCGAGCTTCAATTTTTCCTCCATGACGACAAAGTTGACGTTTCGGAAAATGTCCTCTTCGACGAGATCGATGTGATCTTGCACGACAACCTTCGTATCCGCGTGCATCTCTTCGATCGTCTTGCTCAACGACGCAATCTTCTTCCCACTTTTCTCATTCGCTTCCGCTAAATCTTTCGTCAGTTTTTCGATGTTCATCATGGCGTCTTTTTGAACCTCTCGAGAGCTTTCCAACAACTTCTTGTTCGTCGAGTTCTCTTTCGTCAACTCTTCCGTTTCTTTTTCGTACTTCGCGGTTTCTTTTTGCAACAAAACGATCGCGTGTTTCGCCTCGGCTAGTTGGGTCGCCTTTTCTAAACCTTCTGAGTGTAAATGGTCTTTGATTTGCTCGTGCATTTTTTTCATCTCCTCCAACGCCTTTGATTTCTCCTCCAAAGACATCGCCAGCTTCTTCTCGCCAGTCGTAAACTCGCCCTTGTGCTTGGAAAAGTTTTCGCGTTCGACTTCTAAACTTTTCTCGGCGGCAAGTTTTGATTGTTCGGCTTTTTCGAGGAACCATTTCAGCTTTTCATTCTCCGCAACAGTCGTTGCCAATCGATCGTCCAGCTTTTTCACGTTCAACGACGCCTCCGAATCTGCGTTTTTAATGAAATCTTTCAACTTGTTCACTTGTTCGTTCAAACCTTTAACAATTTTATTTCTATCGTCCCTTTCGTTGTGAGCGGCTTCCTCTGAAGCGTGAATTCTTGCCTCCAACTCTTTAATCTTCTTCGCGTACCGATCGCTCAACTCGAGAGTGCGTTCCGAGTGTTCTCTTCGTATCTCCGCGACCTCGTTCGCGTGCTTCACTTTCATTTGAGAAATCGCGTTCGGCAACAATTTGATCTCGTCCTCGTTCAACGCCACGTCTTCGCCGTCGTTGTTCTTTACCACGACGACGTTTGCGTTGGCATTTTCATTCGCGTATCTCGTTCTCGCCTCCATCAACATATCGATGTCGTCCCGCATTTTTTCGTTGGCCGAATTCGCGATTTGGTAAAACTTGGACGAGCTCAAATCTTTCGCCGCTTTCCCATTTCGAATATTTCGATCTCTCAAAGCGACTTCTGCCATGCTCGCCATTAATCGTGCGTTCGAGATGTCGTTCGCACGTTGCCTCAGTTGCAAGTTAATCGTTTCAACGACTGATTCGATATCCTCCACGTCCACAAACTCCTTCGGTTTAAACGCTTTATCTTTGAACAACATAATCAACGACGTCCGGCTTTGCATGAATCCAACGCTCGTCACTTTCGGAGCCACGGACTCTAAATCAAACAAAGGAATCTTCAATCGCAACGGTTGCGTTTGTGCCCCGCTCGAGACAGCCGGTAACAACGCGTTGAACAAACCTTCCTCTTCCTTCCCTTCTTCGGCGTCGAAACACACGTACGAAGTGGTCACGTACATCTCCCCGTTCCCGCTCGCTTTCGGTAACAACGCTTTACACTTGATCGGTCCTTTCGTCACTTTCTCCGACGGCGCGAGTTCAAAGAGTTCCCACGCGCCTCCGAGTTCCACGGACGCTTTCGCGAGTTCCGCGGAGAGTTTCGCCCTCGTCTTCCACCCGCGAACCACCGCCTGGACTTTCCTCAACGCTTTAATCATTTGCTGCTCGGCAATAACATCCGATTTGTCGGTGTGTTGCGAGGACAGCATGGAGTGCGATCGACTCGATGTCATCATTCCAGCAGCAGCATTAGTACCATCAGTCTCTGTCGATATCGACGGCATCACGCCTTCAAACGCGCTCACGTCGTCTTCCTTTTTCGTTGTTAAATTCGCGTCCTTTCCCAGATCATCATTTTCAGTCCTCCCCGTGGTGGTCCTTCCTCCGACTGCGGATTTCGACCGCGATTTCGATCGGTTCTTTTTATTTTTCCCCATTATTTTAAATGTTTCTTCGATAAATAACGACAAAACGGGAGCAGCGCGCGCGGATTTTCAAACCAGAGAGATGATTTTGCGCGTCGTTTGCGTTTTTTTTGCGCGTCGTTGTGTGATGCGTTCGGATCTCGCGTGTGGCTGAATTTGTCTTGGATTTCCTTTGGTGTGTGATGTGTGAAAGAGATATTTTTGGTGTTGATCCGGAACAAGAGCAAAAAGGAATTTTAAGTGTTGGTTCAAGGGCGAGAGACGATTTTTTTTACACAAAAACACACACACCACGTGTTTGTTGTGAGACTACACACACACTTAAACACGCGCGCAGAGAGAGAGAGAGAGAGAGGCAACGATGATGCTGATGACGGCGCCTACTACTACTACTACTTCGACGCCTTCAGATGATGTGCCTCCTCTTTTTCTGCGATGTTTTTAGTGGTAAAAACGTTTTGTTTTGTTTAATAAAGTAAAGAGAGAATTGGAAAATGAGCGTCGAGGAAATCGTTGAGAATCCAACGAAAGGTGTCACCGGAAAGACGGTGCAATTGTTACGCACTCTCGGGGTGACGCGATGGACGCAAATGCAAGAAGACGCGATGGATAAACTCTATCTAGAGGAAAAGGAAAACTCGAAAGATGGATTGATCTGCGCGTCGACCGGGAGTGGGAAGACGTACGCGTTTTTGATGCCGGTGTTGATGCGGTTTTTGTTAAAAAGTGATGATGAAGACAAAGAAGACAAAACCAAAGTGAAAGCGATCGCTGTGTTGCCGACGAGAGAGCTCGCGCAGCAAGTGTTTGAAAAAGCGAAAGGTTTGTTCGAAGAGGCGAACGGTATTAACGTCTGTTTGTGCGTCGGAGGGGTACGCTCGCACGAGAAAGATGCGGAAGATATCATTAAACGAAAACCGAAACTGGTCGTCGGGACGCCCGGGAGGATGTTGGAGTTGAAGAAGCTCAACGTTTTAGACCTGTCGAAAATTGAGGTGCAGATCTTAGACGAAATCGATCGTTTGTTAGATGGCGGGTTTGAGAACGACGTGTTGGACGTTTTGAGGCCACCTGGTTCGTGTCAAACGATATGCGCGACGGCGACGGCGAGAGGGAACTTGCGACGTTTTTTGAACAAGACGTTGGCGTTTGGATATAAAGAGATTGGCGGGAAAGTTACGACGACGGATGAGAATGGGCTTGAAGTGCACAACAGTTCGAGCGAGATTGGTGGGAACGTCGCGCACTGCGCGTATGCAATATCAAAGAGTAATAGCGATAACGAAACGGCGCAGATATACGCGCAAGCTATTTTGACAGCTTTTAAAGGCTTGGTCACGGCTTCTTCTTCTTCTTCTTCGAATTTAGAAAAATCGCAGTGTTTATGTTTCGTTGAGACGAAATCGCTGTGCGACAAGATTGAAGTTGCGTTACAGAAAGAATCGATGGCGGTGAGTACTTTTATTATTGAGCTTATTCGTTTATTTCTTTTTGTTTTCAATGATGATGAAGAGGATGATGATGATGATGCAACAAGAAAAGATGTTCGTGAAGACAACACCTCGTACGTTACTTTACCTTCTCACGAAGATGAACGTTTACAAGACTACAATTCTCTGAAACATTTTTTACTAATTGCATCATGGTTGTTATCATCAACATCATCCTCGATGCGAGCGTGGCGATGACGATATACCATTTTATCACATGTTAGACTGTCGAGACGCTTTTAGACGGGCGTCGATGTGCACAAAAATCATTCCGAGCTACGCGGACCTTTTTCGCGACTTTACACATTTAGGGGATTCGTTTTGAAACGCTCACGTGCCACTTTTTCTTTCGAAAATCTCGTTCGTTCGCGCTCACTCTTGTACGTGTACTGACAAACTAACGTTCTCTTACCACTCAAAAGCAGGGGACGACAAATCAAAAGATTCAAGTTCGCTCCTTACACTCCTCGCTCCCGCAAAACCAACGCGACCTGACTTTACTCGAAGCGCGCAACCGCTCCATCGATATCATCGTTGCCACAGACGTCGCTTCGCGAGGAATCGATCTCCCTGGCGTCGAGCTCGTTATTCATTGCGGTTTCCCGAAAGATTCTGAATCCTACGTTCACCGATCCGGGCGCGCCGGAAGACCTGGATGCAACACTAGAGGCTGTGCTTTGATTTTACACTCGCCCGAGGACGGCGGCAAAGTCAGCGCGTTCATTGAAGCCGAGACGAACGTGCGAGTAAAACGCTTAACGGATGTCCGCAAAGCCTGCGCGTTCATCGTCGAGGATAATCGGGAGAAATCAGACGCGTCGATCAAAGAAGAGCGAATAGAGAAGGAAAAGAAAGAGCGATTAGGGGAGAATATCTTAATCGCGCAACGATTTCAAATGTTGGACGAGGAGTTGGACGGACTGCAGAGCTCCATGAAAGGCGGGACGAAGACGAAGAGGAAAGGAGGAAAGAGATGAGCGAGAGGAAGAAAAACGTACGTTAGCATGAATAGTTCGTAGCAATTTTAGCCTTTGTATCATTATAATAAGAAGCACGCGTCCCAGTGGAAATGACGCGAACGAGAGATGAACATTTTTCTCCTCTTCGCTCTTTGTCTTCATAAATAAAAGAAGACGAACACGATGCCAACAAAAGAGAAAAACGAATTCATAACCAAAATCGAGCGGTTCGTGCGAGATGAACTGCGAAACCACGACGGATCTCACGACTTTTGGCACATTCATCGAGTGCGTAACAACGCTTTATCGTTAGCAAAACTCGAAGGCATCGCTTCCGAGGAGGATTTGACCATCGTCGAAGTCGCTTCTCTGTTACACGACGTGCGAGATTGGAAGTACGCAGAAGAACAAAGAGGGAGTTTCGAGGATGTCGTCGAGGACGTTTTAAAAGAATACGAGCACAAAAAGACAGTCGTAGATATAGTAAACAATATTGGGTTCAAAGAAGAGTTGTCTTCGACCGCCTCTGCATCCACGCAAGGCGATACTTCTCGTATTAGGGGTGACATAAAATTCAAAATCGTGAGCGATGCGGACAGACTCGACGCCATCGGGGCGATTGGTATAGGACGGACATTCTGTTTCGGAGGCGCTAAGAAAAATCCAATGCACGATCCGGGTGTTCCACCGAACGTAGGTTTGACGAGAGAGGAGTATCAAGCGGCACACAATCCAGGGATGATAAATACGACCATCAATCACTTTCACGAAAAACTTCTAAAACTAAAAGATATGATGAAAACGGAGAGCGGTACGAAGATGGCGTTGAAAAGACACGAGGTCATGGAGAGGTTTCTGAAAGATTTTCACGACGAGTGGGAAGGACTGTAATTGCTCGGGTGTGTATTTATCTACGAGCGCGCTTATATGTACCTAATATGTGTAAATTACTATCACCTACTGCGGCTATCTAAAAACTAATACAGCGACTTCCCCGACGCGATGTTTTTCGTGCGTACTTTCAAATAGTATTTCGTAAACACGTTATGTTTCTCTGAATACACAGGGATGTATAACGTTCGCGCGAGGAAATCGGTCGATTTTGAGTTATCAAGAAACGGTAAACTTCTGACCACATCCCAACCGTAATCGTTCGGCTCTGCTTTGAAATATTTTTGACTGTCGTTTGTTTCGTCGGTTTCGACGAGGAAATCGCACGGCGAAGACGCGTTTGGAAAGAACCACTGGTTTACATGCGCTTGATTCTTATCGTTCAAACCTACGGGTGCACCCGCGGTACCTTTGCCGGCGGCACTTTCGAAATACATCGGTAGTGCGCCGTTAAATGCGCCTTTAATGAACCGTATTCGGTACTTTTCATTCGGTAAATGAAAATGCGAAGGAAATCGGTACCACTCGTCGCCGACGCATACGTTAATATCGTCGCTTGGCCTTTTATCCGGGAGCCACTCTAAAGGGTTCACAGGTAACGAGGCGTATACTTCAATCGGCGCACCGTAATACGTAATTAATGCAAACGTCCTCGATGCCGATAGCACTATGAACAACATCAACGATAAAACGCCGAGTAAAGCCCCGAGGAGCGAAAACGCTCGTTGCGACGATTTAATAAACTGCCCAATTTTAGCGCGCTTAATGACGCGTGAAAAGGTTTTGAACGTATCGAATATCGCAGCAACAGTTATACCAGTCGATAACGCTAAAGGACCGTAGACGATGTACAAAAACCGTTCCTCTTTATGCGGCATCAAAGAGAAAAATACCAACGCGACGTGAAATGGCAACGCGCAAAATAAGAGCGCCAACCAAGGCACTTTCCTTCTTTTACTCGTGGAAGAAGAAGCCTTTGTTTTCTTCTGCTTCGCCTCTAAAATACGTTGAAACGCGTGCGAAAACAACGCCATTATCGGCGCCACGAACGCCAACGGAAACGCGACGTTGAAATGCAACGCTAAATTCCGCAAATAAAACGACCAATTCTCCGTCCCGTACAGCTCGGAGCCTCCGGAACCTCGAACGTTGTACTTCACGATGTTCACTAACGAACTCGTCCATTCCGTTTTGAGTATTCCGTTCGAGAAACCACCGTAAAAGAACGTATCGCACAAAGTGGACAAACAAAATAACACCACTGCCGGTAAAACGATCGCTTTCGCCGTCCTCCACGCGCTCACCGTCCACATCGACAACGCGCCAATCGGCACGCACGCTACACCCGCGAAGGGCCATCCGAGTAAAACGCCAACGACGCACCACATGCACGCCCTCTCCATCGCCCTCGACTCAATCACCAACGTTTCCTCGACGACGACATCGTCGCCATCCTCTTCCTCGTCGTCTGAAACCTTCTCTTTTTTCTTCTTCTTCTTCACCTCCTCCTTCGCGATGCACTCCCCGAACTCGTCTCGCGTCGCTCGAAAGTTCGCGTACTCGATTGAACTCGCCACCGCTCGAGTCACGCACATCATGGCAAAACTGTTCGGCAACATCGCCGTCGATGAGACGTACGCTCCGGTGGCAAAACTGAGCACTAAAAGTACCGTCGCTCCGATTTTCGGTTCAATCTTCAAACACTCCTCGACGAGAAAACAGTCGCCTCGTGCGCTCAATATCGCCAACAGCACGCGAATCGCGTAAAACGCAACCTCCTTGCCACCACCGCAGCCGAGTAAAAACCGAACGGGTAATCCAATCCACGCGTGTAACAAGACGTACAAATACGATCGCAACTTGTATTTTCCGGAAAGCTCCCACGATTGCAGACCGATATCGCACAGGAGGAAATGTACCGGTTCGATGGTTTGGAAGGTCTCGTCGCAATCGTGGATGAGATTGTGAAACGCAGAGGAAACGCGAAAGGTGAAGAGCACGAGGAACAAACGCGAATGCGACGAAATTTTGTTCTCGTTCTTCTTCTCGTTTGCATCTTTTCTCGTCGTCCTCGTTTTGAGTTTAGTAGTAGAGGACATTATTTACGCGTTCGTGCGTCGCGAAAATGTGAGCAACATCCACTGAAAAAGGGATAAAATGGAAACCAAATCTTCACTCGTTCGAGCGCGTAACGAAGCTTAATAAACACACACGAATAAGAAGATAAAATGAGCGAACCGTCGTTCGAAGCGGCCGTGCGCACGTTGGAGGACATGTTCCCAGATTTAGATCCGATCGTGGTCCGTTCAGTTCTGGACGCCAAAGACGGGGACATGAACGAAACGACGACGAAATTATTAGCGATGAGTCGAAGCAAACGAGGCGGAGCGGAACCGTCGAGAGGAGGAGGAGGAAACGGGTACGGGGACGCGCCGAGGAGCGAAAGCATGGGAGGAGGAGGACTAGGAGGAGGGATAGACGTAGGAGGTGGGGAGGAGATTAATCCGTACTCGAGAGATGCCAGGTAAGGTTTAGGAATGCGCATCATCATCGCGCGTTCATTTCTCTCATCATCATCTCTCTCGTTCTTTTTACGCGAAGCGCGCGCGATCGATGTTCGCATAAAAAGGAACGAGACGCGAACGGTTTTCGAACCGTTCGTCCACTTCTTCGCGTTCGAAAAGTGTTCTCACGTGCAAATTATCGCACATCGACCGCGTTTTCGCGACAGAGAACGTGATAAACCGAGCGGATGTGTGCGTTCGCGCGCATCGTTTCAATCGCTCGCTTTCGTGCTTCGTTTTCTTTCTCTCGGGTGGAGCAGCTTCCTCGAGAAAAAACGAGACGAAAAGCAGCTCTCACATAAAAATAAAAACAAAAAAAATATTGACATCCCAAACACAAACTTCTTTCTTATTAAAGGCACAGCAGCGTATACAACAGCCAACCACCTCCGGACGACGACGACAACTTTTGGGGATGGCTCACCGGGGAAGAGAACGGGCGAAGGGTCCCGGCGTCGAGCGCGAATTACGCCACCGGAATCACCGAGGACGACGACACGTTCAATTGGTTGGCGAACCAGGCGAATTATTACGCCGGGGAGTTATCGAGAAACGTGAAATCTATGACCGATGCGATCGCGGAGGAGTTATTGGGACCAGCCGAGGACGAGGAAGGGGATGAAATTGAAGAGGAGGACGATTCGGTGAGAGGCGACGGGCACGTCGTGGCCGGCGGGGCGACGTTGAACGCGAGTAGAAGAGGGAAGGTGAAGGAAGAGAAACCGAAAATGAAACCGAAGAAGAAGAAAACGCCGCGAGAGTTGGAAGAAGAGGACGATCCTTTGGGAGGGTTTTTGGAGTTGCTGGGTTTAGAGGACGAGGAGGACGAGGAGTACGTGCGCAGAGACTCGAAAAAGGACAAGTAGTTGAAATGTGAGATTTATTTTTTGTATGTTACGTTCGTCGTTTGAGAATGAGAGATTGAGAGAGAGTCCCGGCAGCGCGAGAGAAAGATCGAAGCGAGAGATACTCTGCGAGAAGACCACCACCGTGTTATTAATACTTATTAGCAATTACCATTATTATATACCAATCATTCAATATTTTCATCCGAATATTCGACGCGAGTTGACCACCGACGTGAGCGAAGAGGACGAAGAAGTCGAGCTTCTCGATTTGCGCGCGGTGTTTTTCGCGGTCGAGAGAATGTGCGCGGAAGAATGCGAGAATGGTTTATGCAAAGCTTCTTTTCGTTTTTCTTTTTCGCGTCTCCGGAGCTCTTCAACAGTCACCGGACTACGCACGGGCGCATCCGGGAACCTCTCGAACCGCTCCGTCGCGAAAGAGTCGTTCCATTCAGGCTTTTTTTTATTCGATTCTCTTTCGACGTCATCCGAGACATCCGAGACGATAGATCTTCGACCTTCTTTTCTTTGCTTCATCTCTTCCGTTCGCTCGCTGTATCGTTTTTCAAAATCAATGCGCGTCGATGCTTTGCTCATACTTTTCTTTTTCTCATCATTTACTTCGTGTAACTGCACAGCGCTGCTCTTCGCTTCGCCTCCCATCATTTTCTTCTTCGCGCGCGCCGTTTCCGTCCTCCTCTTCTCCTCGGCTAAAATCCTCCTCGCCAACGCAACCGCTTCAGCTTTTACGTTCCTCTCCATCACTCGGTTCTTCATCTTCTCCTTCCGCAATTTCTCTCTCAACATCGTCTTCTCGTCTTCAATCGTCTTCTTCTTCTCCTGAATTGCGTCGTCCTCGTGACGTCTTTTATCCTTTAAAACTTCTTCAACCGCTTCCTCCTTCGCCCACACCTCCTCCTCCTCCTCTTCCTCTTCGAGCGTCTCTAACACCCGATGCGGCGGCCGAGATAACCTCGGCACGACGCTCTTTCTTTCCTCCTCCTCCGCGAAAATTTCATTCTTACTCTTTTCCTTTTCCTTTCTCTCAAAATCCCTCTTCGCCAACGCGGACGCGCGTTGCCACTCGTGAAAGTCAACGCCACACGGAACGTCCCGTGTCGTCGTTTCTGCGAAATCCCCATCATCTTTTCTTCCCGAGATGGTAAAGTCAAAACATCTTTCTTTCACCACCAAAGGAGACGAGCGAGAAGAAGAAAATCGCTCTCCCTCCTCTTCGTCTCCCTTGCGGTGGTTTTGCGTCTCATCGCTCACCCCTCTCGTCATTATGTGATTATATATTTCCCTCTCTGATCTCAAAAAGTTTTTGTTGTGTTGTTGTTGACTTTTTTTTTTGAAGCAAAAGCAAAACAAACAGACAGCAAATTTTTTTTTCTCTCGGGGATCGTCAAAAAAAACACAACACGAGAGTTTTTCTTCTCTCTTCTTTGAATCGAATTGAAACTATGCTCTTCGCGCGCAGAGGAGGAGGAAAGGGGTTGAAGAACGCTTTCGAAGACACGCTGAGAACGCGGCAGCTTTTATTATTGCACTTTTCCTCCTCCGCTTCTTTTTCCTCCTCCAAATCGAGGAGCAGTGATGATGATG
>Ga0129327_10000460_pt1 | contig 24601 bp, 52 predicted proteins | sample CPBDNA_6_FD_111799 | JGI IMG/M metagenome (GOLD analysis project Ga0129327, IMG submission 111799) | Freshwater to marine salinity gradient microbial communities from Chesapeake Bay, USA - CPBay_Spr_31_0.8_DNA | ecosystem: Environmental > Aquatic > Marine > Coastal | place: USA: Chesapeake Bay... | reverse complement strand
TAATGTGCTTCAGCGTAAGCATCGGAACGCAGGTTTATCGGAAGTTCGAGCAGATCGTTAAGGTTGCGGGTCGTCATCTTATCCTCGCGGGTAAGAAGATATTCATCCGTGTAAATCGTCATGATTGCACCCCACATTTGAATGAACTGCACATACGAGCGATGCAGCATTTCGTGTCTATAGCCCCACATTCATTGCACGCTACGACCTCGACCCAATCTGAGTGTTTGTGACACCAGCCTTCTTCTGCTAATGAGCGGAATTTTGCGTTCATTTTGATCCCCTTTCATGAAGTCCCCTTGACCTCATAACCCCACTTTAAGACCACGCCCCCGTCATGTCAAGTCTATTTAGGAAAAAAATAAAAAAAATTTCCAGCCCCATAACAACCCCAGAAAACAACCCCACCCGATAACCCCTGAACATTACGAAACCCCCTAAAAACCCCCTTAAAACCCCACTAAGATAGAACTACTCAGCAACAAACAAGAAGCCCCGAGTATCAGTAGAAGCCACCCGATCAGCAGGAAACTCCGTAGGATCAGAATTCTTCCCCAACCTCACAGTAACGTTGTCCTGATCATCAACACCCTCAACAATCACATGACGAATCCTGCCATCGTACTCAGCCTTGATCGCCGTACCCGGACGCAGAATTTTTGACATGACTATAGGTTACAGCAAGTCCAAAAGTTCCATGACCTCTAAGTCATCCTGCTCAATAGTTTTCCCACGACCCCAAGCAGATCCCACAGAAATTGAATCATTCCCACACGATCCAAATAATCCAACCGAACCGGTTAAACCTCCAGAACAAGAAACCTGTCCAGCAACAGATCCGAAAAGATCCTGAACCTGTGAAGTATCCCCACTAAAAGACCAAACATACCCCGCTGGAACGGGATACATGTCAGGTGCGGGAGGAGTCGGAGGAGTTGGTCCAACTCCCGAAATAGTTCCAAAAGAAACACTGTTCGCAGAAACAAATCCAGAAAGTGAAGGAGACCCAACAGATAGCCCACTACTGGAAGATTCATCAAAAACAGATCCAGTTTTATCCTCTGAAGGAACCCCGACAACGAAACCAGCCGTAGTCGAATTACCTACAACAACACCAAATGAGCCCTCTAACCCTACAACTGTTCCCGAAGAATCATTAGATCCTGAAACAAACCCAACATCACCCTCAACACCCGAAACGGTTCCTGAAGAATTATTGGAACCAAAAACAAATCCCGAATCACCTTCGAATCCTGTAACAAATCCAGAAGAAGAAACAATCCCTGTAACAACACCATCGAAACCTGTAGATCCTGCAGCGGATCCTGAAGAAGAAACAGACCCTGACGTTAAACCGTTAAACCCTGCAGTGCCAGAAACAGAATTAGAAGAAGTTGAAGAACCTTCGATAGATCCTGAGAAATTAAGAACACCCGAAACTGTTCCCTCAGAGTTTGAAGAACCTTCAACAAATCCGGGATGCCCTACATTCCCAGAAATAGAAGAAAACGTACTACTTTCACCTGAAACGAAACCTGTACCGAATCCGCCTAATGGGTTACTGTCAAGAACTCCTAACGTTTCATTGTCAAGAGTAAACAGTCCTGCCATTACGTTATTGTTTCAGTGATGTTCCCAATAGCAATCGTGTAAGTTCCCGGTGTTGCGTATGTTTGTGAAACATCTAAAGCCCGTGAACCATAGTAAGTTCCAGAAGTTGAAGCGGACCAGTACCCGAGATATTCAATCGTGGTAGATCCCGGTACATCGAAAACGATAGCCGAGGCGCTGGAGATAGAAGCCGAAGCCGCTGCCGCCCAATCAACAGATTTACGTGCGTATGGTGAAGCACTTACCTCACCGCTACCAGTCCCATTAGGGTCAGCAGTGTGAAGGCTTACATATGAAACCCCTGTGGCTAAACCTTCAAGCAGCAGGTTTTTACCTGCATCAACTAAACCTGCCATGATTAAACCTCTTCTTCTTCAATGATACGGGCTATATTACCGTGCTCGTCACGTTCAATCCTTCGGACGCGGGTTTTTCTCTCATCAGACATTACCACGTTCACGACTGGTTGATTCTTACTCATTGCTAAAGCAATAGCGTCAGCAATCGTCTTACTAATATCTTTTGTTGCCTCTTGAACAGGGATCTCTACACCATCTCGGTCTGCTTCTAATGGAAGATCCGCCATCATCCGATCCGAATAGCCGCCAATCGAATAGCCTCTAAGTTCGCCACGTTTCACCATGTCCCACGCTTCATCATTCCAAACAACTCCGAGGAATACCGTGTCTTTCGGGTACGTTGCCTCTCCCACAACAACACCATTGGAGTCAGTCATTTGAACCGTCCACGGTTGAGGCATAGTCATTACTTCAACCCATTCACCCGCTACAACGTCTGTGTCATGCTGGAGGAAAATTCTTCGATCTCCTGAACGAACCCATCCCCACACTGCGTTTTGTAATTCTTCAGAGTCTGTCCATTCCCCGTGAGCATCCATAAAGTCAGGAACATACAAAGGTCCGAGAGTGAATTGTTTCTCATCTGCTTTGCGAAGGATTGTTCCCTTACCGACAGGACGAGATTTCTCCTCACGATTGAATCTTTCAACCATCATGTCAGCCCACGTACGACCAGCGTCACCGCCCCAAGCATCCCACGCGACACGACCCGGTGATGGGAATCCTTCTTCCCCATTGTTCCAGCCTGTAGCGTTGGAATCATTCTCATGGCGGGAGAAGTAGGAAGACATTCGGCGGATGGTTTCTTCAGAGACTGCATCTCCTCGTGCTAACTGTGCAGCCCTAGCCCTACCAACATCAGTGAATCCTGATCCTGCGTGATCCTCAGCAATCCAGCCTAAAGCCCTTTTGCCAGCCTCTTGCACACCTTCAGGGGGAACGAAAGATTCTTTAGTGAGCGGATCGATTGAAGTGAGTGTGGACATTTTGTGTCCTACGAGTGTTTCGGTTTCTTTCCATCCTTCAGAAGTTTCCCGCCAAATACGGATCAATACTGCGGGATCATCAGGTTCAGCGGCTATAGAGAAGTCGCTATCTGGAACACCAAGAACGCCTTCAGTCATGATGTGCTCTATTCTGCCCCGAGCCCTGCCACCGCTAGAATTCCACGAAACGAAAGATCCTTCACGTATCGCTTTCTCAGTCTCATCCCCGAAATAGTGGATTTGCCGTAAACGTTCTTCAGCATCAGCCATTGTTGGGTAGCATCCGAAAGATTGGGAACCGTCTTCGGAATACACGCAGTATTCGCCTTCTTCCTGACGGATTATTTTTGTTACCCCTTCAGTTTCTACTCTTTGGATTAAACCGTTTTGGGCAATGATGACGTAGCCGTCACCTGTGATAACTGCTGACCTTTCGGGACAAGGTAGTCCTCGTATTTCTGCCAGACGGTATGCCGCTAAAACCCCTGAAGCGTCGTCACGTTCAGCGACCATTTGAAGTTGATCGTCTGTGAGGGAATTTATTTTATCGAGAAGATCCATGCACCTATTCTACGGGTTCAATAGGTAGTGCCTGAGTTACCACATCAACACTAGGGGTTTCGAAAGGAATTTCTATTTCGTTGCCCCTCATTTTGATCTCTTCGATTTGACTTTCTAGGATGTCCCACATTTCAAATGCCTTGACGCTCCTGATCACGGTGGATTGTTCTTTTGGAATTCCCATCGTGATTTCTTGGATCATGAAGTCCAGTTCTTCACCGGTCATGATGCACCTGCTTTCTCTAGGAAGGCTCTGTAAGCCTCCTCATCCAGCACTTCTATAGTACCACCCCTTCCTCGCGCTATCAAACGGGGGGTACGTGTAGTCGTGTCATAAAGTTCAATATCATCAGCCATTCGAGCAGCCGTAGGGAAAACCCTCGAAACACTAGCGTGAGTCTCAGTAATTTTTTCTATTGGAACCTCACGCCCAGATCTAGCAGCACGAGCAGTCGAACGAATAATCGCCTCATCCACGCTAATCGTTGCGTAGTAAGCCCGAACCTGATAGCCATTAGCCTGCGCTGCACTCATCTTAGCAACGAGCCCATCAATAGAGCCGTTACCAGTTCCATCTAGTACAACACTTATTCGCCTTTCAAAAGCAGCCTGCTGAACCCTCTTCGCAATGTAAGAAGATTCCTCATGAACAAACGCAGCCGCACCTTTATCACCTGATGAAACCAAACTACGGTATTCAGGGATCATCCCCTTGATCGCATCAGGATCAATCTTTGCAACAGTGTCATCACTGAAACCAGCAATCCTTCCTAGAGCAGTAGTTTTACCAGAAGCAGGTCCACCACCTAGCATCGTGTAAGTCGGATTCTGACTAGCCTTATATGGAGAAAGAATGTCCATCACGATACGGTCATGTAAAGCCGCCCGTTCAGCATTAAACATCGGGATACCTTCAGGAGTCCTCCCCGTCACGTAATTCCTTCCACTGAATTGTGAAAGTTCCTTAAACTCATCATCCCCAATTCGAGTTGATTGACCCAACTGCTGAGTCGGCGCGATACCAGTATCAATAATTTCATCCAACTGCTGCTGGCTCATGTCAGAAAGATCAGCATCCCTCCCCATCGGTAACAACACAATGTCGCAACGACACATCGGATGAATCGGTGGTTCCCCCATCTCAAACTCTTCATTAATAAAGATCGCCCCCGAACGATCATAGGTTGCGCTCTGTGAAGAACAATCCTCACAAAGCCTGTCATCATCGTTCGCAGACCAATACTTTTTATCCTCAACAGAAATGTAACCCTCTTTGACCCCTTGAGACCATGCCTGCCTTCTGCCCTCATGAGAAGCGCGGAGAATCTCAGTCCGAGCGATCATCTCAGAACGGTAACGGTGGATCCTCTGCGCGTATCTGTCAGTTAAAGAATCCGTCCGAGCCATCGCATCCGCGAAAGACCTGCCCCTCCCTATCTGTTCATTAAACGTACGTTCCCTGAAATTAGTTACCCATCCAGCCTGACGTTGAGTTAAACCAATATGGTCACGCAGAGATCTCCCTACCTGAACCCCCGTAAATTCGCCCTGTGAAGCCCTAGAAGCGAGATCCCGAACCACGTTGATCTGATCCTGTGTCACCTCACGAATAAGAGCCCCTGCCTCTTTAGAAGCCCACGAAGCCGCCTCAGGTCGAGCCGCATCAAATTTGAACCGCAACTCAGCCTTTTGAATGCTAGGAAGTTTAGTTCTCTTACCCCCGTCAATCAGTTCAGAAAGAAGTTCCTGCTGCATGAGTTCTTGAGCCTGATACCACGGTTCATCATTAACAAGATCCACAACGTATTGAAGGCTACGGTGTTGGATAGCGTCAAGGATTAAACCCTCATCCCTTTTGATTTGATCCTGTACCTGACGGACCGCATTCAAGTAGATCCGTTGGAATCTTCTCTGACTTGCGGTGAGTTCCTGCCGTGACGTTGGTGGAGTTCTTTGTTTGAACCGAAGCATCACATCATCGATTCAGTCTCAGGCTCCGGAAGGTCAGCGAGGGAACGCATATGCGCCTCAAGAACGGGATCAGGCATGATAACTCCAGCGGATGCCAGTTTAGAAACGAAATCAGCCACCTCAACGAGTTCAATACTGCTGACTTGACCATATGTGAGGTACGGGAGTTTATCGAGCCTCATAGCGTTTAATTTCAATAAACGTGGGATAGCGAATTGGTTCACTACCTCAGCGATTGATTTCGCTATAGAGTCCACAGCCAAAGTCCAGAGATCCACCTTCGCGGAACCCAAAGCGAAAGAACCTACCCTGTCAGATCCGAGTAGCAGGAAGTCGGACAGAAGACTCATTGAAATTCTTTGGTCGTATCGTTGGATGACGCCTCCAGTGTCAAACTGGCGACCTCCTGAAGCCGACAGCAAAGTAAGGTCAAAGATCCTGTTACCAGCCTCATCGTATGAAGCGGGGAACACAATCCCTTCCTGCTCATTCCTCTTCACATTCTGAACGATCTCAGTAATAGCCTGAAGAACCGCCTTCTGCTGAGGGGTTGCGGTATTCGACAAGTATTCTGGTGGAACGTATGCCATTGGGAGTCCCGCAAGATCCCGCTCAATACCAACCGCTTCGATCTCTTCAATCCTACGCTTGTAAAACCACGGGCGGTAGGCGTTACGGAGAAGGGAATATCCTTCGGGATTATTGCGGTTAGTGGTCGTGCGGAATAGGAGAGCCTTATCGATAGGGATCCTTGCTAGACCTTTACCACTAGACGGATCCATTTGGATCATTCCTTGAATGCCGCCGCTATCGTCAATCATCCATTCTTGCAAAGTTTCTTGAGCACGAACCGACCACTTACGCCAACCAATACGGTTATCGTTATATTTCGATTGCGTCTTAGGATCCCCTGTATAACCCCTACGGATTTTGTAAACAATCTCATGAAATGACCAGCCATAGACCAACATTGACAGAATGTTTTGAAGTGTGGAATCCCACGAGTCAGACATGTCATTCAAACACTCTTCAACGAATTGAGTGGTTCTTTCATCCTCACCCTCAACGTGCCATTCCAGTCGAGTAATGACCTTATCGATTGCATACAACATCGCCCCAATAACAGGGTCATTGTCGTGCATCTCACGGTAAACCTTGAACCCTTTAACACCCTGAAGGTTCGGAAGGAATTCTTCATTGATGTACCCGCCTGAGCGTTTGAGACCAGACGAACCAATCTCAAGGAACCCTACATGTTCTTTATCTTCTGGCATCTGCATTCATCCTCTGCGCGGTCAAGTACATGGCTTGAGCATCCGTGAACCCTGCTTCAACAAATGCACGATACATTTCGTGAACGGTCACGGCGAAGGTTAGAAGCGGAGTCATTGGTCAAGTGTATCGCCCTTAGTTAGAATGGTGGAATTTCGTTATCAGTCTGAGCCCAAGGATCAGGTTCCCGTACTGTCATTCGTGGAGTTGGTTCCCCTTTGCTGAATCGGATTGATTGCCCAATTTCTTCAGCGGTGATAACAGTTGTGTAACGGGTTTCACCGTTTTTTGTTTCATATTTTTCGATACGAAGTTTCCCAACCACAACAACTCGGGATCCTTTAACGAGATTCTCTGCTACTTGTTCTCCCAGTTTCTTCCACGCTTTCACATCGTAGAAAGATGCCTCACCGTCTTTCCATTCATTACCATCTTTGACCCTCTCATTCACGGCGATTGTCATTGTTGCGATTGAATCACCTGATTTAGTGAATCGAAGTTCAGGATCCTTAGTTAGGTTCCCAACGATTGTTGCCAGTGCAGTCATTACTAATCTCCCTCAATTTCAAATAATCCCAGTTCGCTGGGGATTCCATTGTTCCAGATCCTACCAGCCGCGACCCCATCGAAGTAGGATTTTTGAGGTTGAACGTGTGAGTCGCATTCAATTATTTTCGAGCACCTGTCGCAGTAAGACAACGCATCTTCAGCCTTATCCCCTGAAGTAGCGTCAAAGAGTTTAGGATCTGCCCCTTCACAAGCAGCCCCCTCCAGATTAAACCCCGTCCCCCTCATTCTTTGCGAGTCCTATCAATTTGAGCCTGCGAGAATGTACGCCCGTCTAGCCTCTTCTTGAAATGTTTAATGTTGTTTTGAGGGATCCCCACACGGGTAGTAGGAAGAAGAACACAAAGCAAATCAGATTCATCCTGAGACATATACCCCGCCTCCTCTATCGCCTCAAGATCAGGGAAAACGTCAGCGTGCCGCATCGTATCTTTATCCACTAAATGATCCTGCCTCCCACCCATCGAATAGATCACACGGAAATTAACAGGCAACGTGTACTCCTCAAGCATCGCCACCTCTTTCGTGTACGCATAGAACAGGATGTACGGGAAACGGTCAGCCAAGTCAATCCAGCCCTCAAGATACTTACGGGAGAAGAAGTCTCCAGAGTCATGAATTCGGACCGCCTGACCCCCGCTAATGATCCATTCCTGAACCTCCACAGGCAAATGGTCTATTGAGTCCAGCCCCGGAATCTCACGGATGATCCCTTTCGGATGGAAACGCTTGTGCGATAGTTCCCCCGCCATAACCTCAACCCATTGAGGGTTATCCCTCACAAGCAAAAGATTATTGAGATGCTTCCCCTTCACTTTCGGGAAAAGGTAAGTCCCATTCCTTGCGTAACAAAATTTAGCGCAAGCCCCCGCATTCGGACACACATTCATGTGAGATCCATCGGGTAGTTGAATGACCCAAGCGGGGAGGGTCCAGTTCCATACCCCGTCTTTGCGTAGTTCTTTATTCTGTGTCAATAACATAAACGAAGCGTATAGGGACTGCCCCGTCAGGTTATGTGCGACACGCTTGTTGGTTGGATGTTTACTCGGAGTCCTTGTTCTACGAGTATGTGGATGTATGCGCGTTCGATTATGCGGGATATGACTATGAGTTCTTCTTCGGGGATTTCGGATATTTTGTTTACTATTTTGTTTATTGCGTTGTCTAGGTCAGTAGTCATCGGGGTCACCGTATAGGAATTGTTCGGGGGCGGATGCTAGGAGCCCGTCTATTCTCCAGTAGGGCATTCCTTCTCGTGCGTATGCGGTGAGTGCTGGGTCACCGTTTTCGTCTATCCATTCGGCTATGAGCACCCATCCTGTGAGGATCGCGTTGTCCCCGTTGGATTCCATGTCGTACGCTTTTATGGATTGTTCGAGCATTCGTTCAACGTCCCACAAATGTCCTGCTGCGGGTTCCACTATGGGTTCTTCTTGGCTCATGGGTCAAGTCTATCCGCAATGATGCTCAGCCCACATAGGTTCTCCACGGAACGGGTTTGTTATTAGGCGTGCTTGTGCCAGTCCTGTCGAACGGTCAGATGCCCACGGTATGTATTTCCCTTGAGGGGATGGGTCTTTGTCCAGAGTGATCACCCCACCCGTGACAGTTTCAACCTCACGAATCATGGATCCGCAAGTCTGACACGGGTAGGGGTGAAGTGTGGGGATGGCTACACGCATCCGGTCATGCTAGTCGATTACATGAACTTCCGCTATAACTCCAATGGTGTTTCCCGTCACCGTAACGGAAAGCCGTCCAGAAGGCTCTATCCTGCCAGTAACGGTTCCATTTATTGATAGGGATAGTACGGAGATCACGGATCTCTTCGACCCTGTAGCCGCCTAATTTTTTATCTTCTTTGATCATCATATGCGTTAAAGGAACTCTCCAAGAACGATCCAAAAATTGGTACGCTCCTCTCGCTGAGGATGATTTATTAGCCGCACGATAGTTGTAATGCGATTCCCGTTTCATAATACATTTACGGAACGCTTCGTGTCTGGGTGAATACCATTTACCTTGATACAGGCTTGGCTGGTAGCCGTTCATATCTCGGGCTGCAATCTCTATTCTGTTGAGCCCATCCGCTTGAGCGGGATTGATTGTGATTAGTGATGCTGTTAGTGCTGCTGTGATTATTGTTATTAATGTACGCATGAAACTCCAATGCCAGAGGGTTAGGTCAGGCGTTGGCAATAGGCGACTCCTTTCACGCTGCTAGGCGCTTGATTTGTCTTCGCTGCCGTTCAGTTGTACCGCCCCAAATTCCAGTAATTATTTCGAAAGAAAGGGCATAGTTGAGACATTCAATTTTTACGTCACACTTTTTACATATGCTTAAAGCCGTTGAAGAGTTTTGCCCTGTTTGAGGGAAAAACAGATCATTATCGACCTGAGCACATAAAGCGTCTTGCATCCATTCTACCTGAGACATTTCTGACACCTTCCTGAGATAGTCCAACCAATAACCCCGCCAACCATCACGGCTAAAGCCCCTAGAGAAAGATTCCTGAAAACAATAATCCTACGATCAGTAGCAGTGACCCTCTTAGGTCTGCGTACGTTTTTCTTCTTTTTCATGAAACTCCTTCAGTAGTGAAAAGAACCGCTGAAATGGAAATCTGGGATCTTTTCCCGCAATACCCTCTCAGCCAATAGATATTTATCAACCATACGATCCTGTAATTCCCCCTCAGGAAGATCACGGATCCTTGAAGCGTTATCAGACACATCAGAGGCTTTAACTAATAAGCCGATAGGATCCGCCATAGCCTTACGGATAGTCGCCTCATATGCCGTTAAATCGCTTTCAGAGGATTCCTTAGTACAAGCCTTCACCGCCTGAACCACACTTAACGGAGTATTCATGTAGGAAAGATCCTCAAGAGTGTAATCAGTATCTTCAACAACGTCATGCAGAAATCCAGCCATCACAAATTCATTACCGAATCTCCATAACGCAGAACCAACACGAGCCACATGGAGAATATAAGGAACGCCTAGTTTGTCTGTCTGAAATCGGTGAGCATAGGAAGCAAATTCCAAAGCATCGTTAGGAGTCTGCAAGTCAAAATCAAACCTCAACATCAGCACTCTCTTCCTCGCTGGAATCATTCATGAGATACATATCTTTTAATTTCCCCATCACGTTGTCTCCTTAGCAATCAGTGGTGGACCCCAAGTACGTTGCCCTGTTTCCCTCGTAGCGATTGTTGCCCTGTCATCGTAAACTGTGATCAGAATTTGACCTTCAATATCGAGATTAGATCCATCAGCCACAAACGTTCTCCGAATCATGCGATCCCCTCTGCTTCCTTCCAAGTATCAGCAACATGCACGTACCGATCAACCATGCCTTCCCCATCACATATCTCGCAAGCCCCGTCATAAACAACAACACCGTTGTCAATGACCATGACCTCCCCAACGCCCTCACATGTATCGCAAGTAACCTTGTCAGATTTTTTAAGTGATTTCATCCATTCCATTTTGTACTCCCCTCAGAGTCGCGCAAGCCGCGCAGTCATTTCCCTCATAAGTCCAAGCGCCACAAATGCACCGCCGAACCTTTTCATCTACCCCACCAACTCGGTTTGATAGTTCCCTCATTATTACATCCTAACGATTAGATTGTTCACCTTTTCGTAAAATAAAAGCCGTCACATCCAATGGAGGACAGTAATCGTCTCCGAAGTTTTCTGGACGATATTGCGTGAGCCAGTCAGCAACTGTTGCAATTACGGCTTCAGCAGTTTCACGAGTATCTGCCCATGCACCTAGATTACGTTCAATCTGGTGAACCAAAACATCATGCCCCGCTATTAATGCCTCCGCTTGTTCTTCTGTCATCATAGGTATCTCCTTGTGTAGGTTGCCTACCGTTCCCCGAATGCTACCACGGTGAGGTTCAGTTTGTCTTTCTTGAACGTATTCTTCCAACACATAGATTTTGCATTTGTTTCTCTTCTCCGAAAGACGACAAATCTTTTCAACCTTATGCAGAACAGACAGAGCCCCTGAAGCCGTGCCATGATGCCAGCCCGTAGCATCCGAAAGATCTTTCCAAGTCATGCCCAAGGATCCAGAAGAAGCAAGAAGCCTGATAACGGTTTGCTGCCTGTCAAGAGTTTCTCCTGAATAGTCAGCGGTCACGGCACGGGTCTTGCTTGTGTCACTCCCTGACCAGCCACTTGTACCAGCGTAAGGAAGTTCAGGTTCTTCAAACATTTCAACATCTTGAAAACTCATGCTTCCTCCTCCTTGTACCGCTCGGCATATTCTTTGGCTCCTTTGAATCCCTCGCAGTCATCAATGACTAGCCAATCGCCTGATGGCTCTTTAACGCAGATAGTCCACCAATTCCGATAGCGGGTCTTATACCCTTCGTCATACCAGTAGCGGTGAATCCAGAATTGTCCATCCTCTGATGTGTAGCCTTTGTCACCGTGCCGATTCCACTTCATGATTCCTCCTCAGTCATTATCTCTGGAATTGGGTGTGCTTCGCACGACCACGCGATGATCGTTCGCGCACCTTGCGGAGCAAACAACATCACTTCAGTTGCGGTCTGTATCGTGTCACGCTGGCAAACTGTGCAACGGTCGAAAAGTTCTACTCCGGGATCAACTTCCGTTGCTACCTTCATGCTGCCGCCTCCTTGACTTTCATCTTTATCGCAGAGATCATTTCTTCCAGAAAATAATCATCAACAAACTGTGCTCCACCCATGCTTAACTCTAACCAGTAACCACTTGTGTCATCACCGCTAATACTGAAACTTGCATTAGTACCGCCACCATCTTCTACGGTAACTCTAATCATGATTCCTCCTTAGTATCCAACTACGAGACCGTTTCTGTCCCGCATTCTTTCTCTGACCGCGATGGCAATCAACGCGGCGTGCGTAGTGCAAAGGATCGCGGCGTAATCACCATCACCCATGCTCGTGAGCAGCATGCCTGACCACTCGGGTGGCAGTAGGTACTTTATGTCGCGCTCGGGGTTTTCTGGGTCGCTGAGAATGGTTGCCGTGCAGCCCTCCCAATCGCACGCAAACTTGTATGCACCTGTCTTAGTGCCTTCCCAACTCATGCTGCCACCTCCACTTTGATTTCTTCCGTGTCCGACAAATCGAAAACGTAACGGTAGGAGAACCACAGTGAGTCGCTTCCACTTTCCGAATCAGCCTTCTTTGTGATCGGCACAAGGATCGCGATTCCTTTAGCCCCCTTCTTCACGGAACGACCTACCTTCTTCCAGTCATGGAACCCCGCGCACTCGACTGCATCCGCTCGCTGCCCAAGAATCAGACAAACATTTCGGAATGAGTACCTTCCAATCAGCAACGGTGCTTGTGCCGACAGTTCTTCTTCTGTCACCCCGGCTGCGAAAGCATCCGCGATTGTCTTCAATGATGCCAAACGCTCTTTACGTTCTGTTACTGTCATTTTTGTCATTTCATTTTCCCCTTAGAAAGAATAATCGTGGTAGTAGTCTCGACTACCAATTCGCAGTGTGTTGCCATCAACATAACCCGACTGGCGGAATCGACCATCCTTGCGGATCGTCCAGTGTTCACGGTAACCATTGGGATCAGGCTCGTACGTGTAAGTTTGAGAATCACTCATCCCATTGTTATCTACGCGAGTCACAATGTCTCGCACAATCACAACTGTTTTAACTTGACCTTTTTTAGGACCGCTTTTGAAACGATCAACTTCTACGATTGTTGCCGCCTTGCGATCTGTCCACATCAGGATGGTTACACCCATTCCAACCGCAGGTTCAAAAGTAGCAACTCCGTCTTGAATCATGTTTACGAATGATCCGTATCGCATTTTTTCCTCCTCAGTTTGAGAGCCCCCTTGACTCTCATATTCTCAGTGTAACATACCGTCCCCGTAACGTTACACGGGGGGTGCATCTTAAAATTATTTAACAACCTGCAACTCTGACAACGCCTCCGCTTGTTCCTTCGCTTTATTCAAAGACCAGAAATACATACTGTCTATTGGTTCATCCTCCAAATAAACAGCCCACTTCATTATGCAGTTCGAATACGTACACTCACAATAACTTTTCACCTGAAATTGAGGATCAATCAACAACGTATAGACCCCTGCCATTTCACGTTTCCAAACAGTCATGACTTCACCTCGTTTTCGTAGTATTTAACAGCAGACATTAAAGATCCAAATTTGCCAAAAACTTCTTGTTTCCTTTTTAAGGATTGACTACTCATCTGCATTAAAACCCATTGCCCCTTTAATTTAACAATCCAGTATTGACCACTGTAAGTACAATAAGAGGAACCTTTACCAGCAGGTTTAATCCATCCGTAAGGTGAACGCATGTCACTTTCCTTCCACGATTGATTCAAACATTTCAGGGTCGGTCATCTCAACGAACATGCCGATCTGAATCAAACTTTTACTGTTAATGATTGAACAAATGTTTTTGAATTGAGAAGGATCGGTTTCTTTGATGTACCGAGCCACAACGCTAAATTCTTTGGTGCTCATTTTTTTCCTCCTTTGTTGGTCCCCTTGACCTACAACTTCACTTTAATGCCACGCCCCCGTAGTGTCAAGTCTATTTCAAAAATAATTAAAAAAGTTTTCCCCACCAAAACCGCCACAAATTTATCTAAGGTAAAAGTACCCAACCCCCTCACGAAAACCCCTTAAAAGCCCCTCAAATCCCCACCTAGATCCATTCATTCGATTTGGTAATACCCATAGGAGCAGCGATCAAAGGCTCCCAACGAGGAGGTTCAAACAACGCCAAAAGAACCGCCTCCGCACGATCAGGAGAACCAATCCCACGCTTAGACATTTCCATCTTCGATTCAATCTGCAACCTGCCAGAAGAATTAGCACGATACGAAGGAGCCGCCAACTGCATCATCGTTGAATGATCAACATCCAAAGCAAGATCCTGATATCCATCCTCATTCGGTTGCAACGCCTCTCGACCAGTCCACCACATCTCAGCCCGTTGATTAGCAAACTGCTCACGATCATAAGCAGATTGAGCAACATTCACTGGAACAATCACAGCATCATGCCGCCCATCAGCCCCCCACTCTTCCAGTAAACCAGCAACACCCCAGCCCACACCAATAGCATCAATCTTCACACGAACCTTTTCCCTAGTCCCCTGAGCAACATGAATCTTCTGAGCAGATTTAATCGCATCCAAAACACGCCCAGCCACCTCAATAGGAGATCTATTACCCCGAGAAGTATGAACAATAGAAGCCGTTTGACCGTGAAGCCTCGCAATAACAAATTCATCACCACCATCAGCCGCAACGTCCACACCTAATTTGATTGGACCGGGATCAGATTCCAACCCCATCGCCTGCTCAATCCATTCCACAGGAATAACAGAAGTTTCAGAAGTACGAGGAAACCTCGCATAAACACGAGCCTGAACGAAAGGAGATTCATTACCAAAAGCACGAGTTACATCATCAACCCATTCCTGATCAACCAGATTACGAGACCAAGCGCCAACAGGTTCTCCAGTGAAGTTCGGTGTATCAAAAGCACTGATCGGAATCACGTTATACAAATCAGAAGAACAAGAACGCTCAAACCATGACCCAACGTTATTCGTTGGAGGGTTTCCTAACAACAACAAACGAGTGTGCTGACCAGTCATCAACGCTTCAAGAGCCTGACCGATTGTGTTCGATATACCTCCAGCCTCATCCACAACAATAAGAAGATTCTCCGAGTGAATACCTTGAACAGCAGACTCGTTATGTTCAGCAGGAGAGAAACCATCCGCAACTATCTGATTATCAATTTTCCATTCAGTTGTAAACACTTCACCCGGAAGATTATGTTTAGCAGCCAAAGAACGAATGTGAGACCAGAGGATCCCTTTCACCTGACGAAAAGTAGTAGCAGTGGTAACTACCCTTACTGATCCCGGAGGATGAACAACAACCCACCAAGCAATCGCCCGAGCAGCAATATGAGATTTTCCGGGAGCGTGACAAGCAGGAACCGCTGTACGTTTATTGTCTCGAACAGATTCAAGGATCTCAATCTGTTTAGACCAAACACTTTCTCCTAAAACATTAGTAACGAAAGACACAGGACTTTCCCTGTATTTGGAATATGGGTTAGAAATTTCTGATTCCATCGCCTTAAGCAATGCTAATCGTTCAGGTTGATTCAAAGAAGCAAACAACAATTCCCGAGTTTTGGGATCCGCATCAGCAATTTCATCAATCAGCGGCACTTTAACCCCTTACTCGGTCACCCTATTTTTAAGAATCTCACTGACTTTCTCCTGAAGTTCATCGACACTAACGGAGATCTCAATAGCGCCACCGTCAGCACCAACATGCTCAAGCCTGTCGCTACGTCCCCACCTCTTCGGATAAGACCTCTCCAGATACCACGCTGCTGCCTGCCAAGTCCCATCCACTGCGGCTTTTTGAATCAAACCAACGTTACGCATCTCAGCCTGAGCGCGAGCCTTTTCAACCGCTTCTACAAAATCAACGTAAATTGTTTCTTCGGGATTAGCCTCAACACCATCTTGAATCAACTGTCGTTCAGAGATCCCACGTTTCATCCACTTATAGAACACCTGTGGAGTGATCCCCGCGTAACGTGCTGAGGTTTCAATATAGTTTCCCTGCTGAAGGGATTCTACAATTCTGGATTGCCTTTCAGGATTTAGTTTAGTTTTCGCCATACGTTGATACTACACGGTAGTAGTGCTACGCGAAAAGTTGATCAGGTTCAGGAAGTGGCATTGTTTGAGTTTTGGGTTTCCGTTCACTGCGCAAAAATATGTCGAAAGCCCGTTCTTTGTATGGATCCTCCACAGTGAAATCCTCATTCTCAACGTAGGATCCTTCTTCAATAAAGTGTTTGAAGCCCCGTCCCATTCTCTTACCCCTCAGAGTATGTTTATCGATAGCAACGTCAGGAACCTCACGCCATTCAGGTTGTTCCAGATAGTTCATCACAAGCGCGTTATCTACCGCCCGAGATTTTTTAGCCCTCGAAAGAATCATCACCGCATGAACAATAAACATATTCTCGGCTGATTTTTTTGCCTTCTTGAAGTCCAACCAATTGTCATATAACGCCCTGATCTGAGCAGGAAGATGGGGTTCAGCCAATCCAATATCTTCGCTAGTAATGATCAGAAGCCTCCGCCATACGTGCTGCCCGTATCCTGATTTATCAAGTTCAGATGCCCAGTAAAGAGCCTCTTCTTCGAGCCCTCTACGGATACATTTCTGCATAGCCGATACAACCTCAGCCCACTCATATCCATTTACGGTTGGTGGAATCATGTTTTTTCTTTCCATTGTGTTTCCCCTCAATAGTTTGGTTATTCCCCCACTATAGCAGTACCCCCCCTTATTGCAACGATTTCCCTCAATCTTTTTTCTGCCATGTCACGATCTTTGAAAGCGGAATCTATCACATCGTCCCATTCCACAGCCCAAACCCAGACAGCGTACGTTTTCCCATTCCCCACTACGGGTATGGATCTTTCAACAATCTTGCCGCCCATCAGTACGGTAAAGCCATATGACGCATAGCATCATGGGATCTTTTAGTGATTGTGTCTTTCTTATTCCGAATAACGTCACTACCGAAATACTCTCGAAGAAAAACATTCGCTTCAAACTCAACAGCCATAGAACGATGTTGTGCCTGACCTCCAGCCCCCTTAAACGTTTTGGTTTGCAGGAACCCGTAATGTAAATCTTTCCACACAATACGGTGATGATAAGCATTCAGTGAAGAGATCCAATAGTCACATACAGTCGTGGCACGTTTATGCCAATAAAGTTTTGAGCCTTTCAGAAGACCCATTGAATGCCCCGGTATAAATCCCTTAATCGCAAAAGGTTGCTGAGGATGAACAAACACTGGACGTACTAGATGATTGAACCCGAAAAGGTAAGCCCCGATTTCTTTCGCCATCCATGCCTGCCGTTGAATCATTTCTCTAACTACATCAGGTTCAAACGTAGAGTTTTTCCCCGGTGGGCAGGTCCAATCCCTCATGTAGGCAATGTCATCATCAAGCATAAAAATGTTGCCAAATTTTTCGTAGATCCATTGCCGTTTCAATGGTAGCCCGATCACATCATTCGGGTGAGTGATTATTTCGCAATTAGGATTATGTGCTTTGTATTCAGCCGCTTCGGATTCTGGAACACATATCGCCAACTCGTGAACAACTTTTGCCGTCATAACGTTATCTGCCCTTTTAGATGAAGGACAAATAATTTTGACTAACTCTTCCATAATTCCTGCAATCTCTCAACAGTCACTACATGAGATCTCGCAGTCTTCGGACCTTTATACGACTGCTCAACCCTTAACCCAAATTTTTCATACAACCAAACAGTGTCAATCTCGCTTTTAGCAATCACAACAACATAGTCATATTTCTCATTCATGCGGGCAACTATTGGGAAAATTGGAGATTCTTTAACCTCTTTCTCCATCACCATTGTCAAAGATTCCAACATGCTTTCATCAATACCCGGAACTACTCCAGTCTGAGATAAAAGTTCCGCTAACACTGTTTCATCCCATGTCGCCAGATTAGCCGTTGCGTTATCCGCTAGTCCACGCCTCATTGCTTGGATCTCATTATCATCAACCCAGTAAACGTTTACATGACTCCAGCCTAAAGCCTGAGCCGCCCGATACATATGGTTCCCTGCAATAATTTTTTTACTCTTTTTTTGAGCAACTATAGGTCGATGCTGACCAAATTCCTCAAGACTTTCCACTATTGCAGAAATGTTACCTTTCCGAGCATTCTGATCATCTAACTTCAGTTCTTCCATAGGAACACTCACAACATCCATTGGATTAAATTTCTCTCCCATGTCTTCCCCTACCTCTCTGCAATGAATTCAAGACCACAATCCGGACAAGTAACAGGTTTCGGTGGTGAAGGTTCCACGTAGTTTGGTTCCAAAGGAGGAACTAAAGGAACAAACCCAAACATTGAAACATCAAACCCAACCGCATCTAAGTCCAGAAGTTGATCCGCAAGAAGAACATCATCAAAATCAGATATATCCCCCGTACGATTATCTGCCAAAGCGTAAGCCCGAACCATGTCGTAACTCCAGTCAGAAGGAACCCGACTAATAGTTACCTTCTTCCAACCCAACTCTCTAATTGCAGTCAGCATCCCATTGCCAGCAATAACAACGTTTTCCCAAACTACTAAAGGTTTCCTAACCCCAAATAATTCTAAACTTCCTTTGATTGCGTCAATGCTTTCTCTGGAATGTTTCCGTGCATTCTTTGGATCCAAAATTAGAGAATCAACATCCACATTTTCAATGTTCATGAATCATCCTGAGGAGGTTCAAATTTCAAACCAGATTCCACAATTCTTTTCACAGTGTTCGGAGTGATACCAGTTTCTAAAGCAATCCCATACATGCTCCAGCCCTGAGACATCATCCCCGCAACACGGGCACGCCTATCAGCCGACAATTCTTTATTACGTTCAATGTTCCTTACGATTGTTTCATTAATGTCCCGAATAATTTCTAACTCAATTCGTTCAATGTCATCAGGTTTCCGCAACGGTCTAGGCATTTTTTTCCCCTTCAATAATTAAAGTTAATTGATCATCTCCCCGAATCACGGGCATAAAAATAATCATCCTTACAAATTCACCCGAATCATCTGGAATAATCCCAGCATCAACGAGCCCGTCAATAGCCGCTTTTACAGATGGATTACAAGCAGCAGTATCCTGCAAACGACCCATCTTTTGAAATGGTTGAGCAGTCACGTTGATCCATTTCATTTTTGGTACTTTTTCTTTTTTTACAATCCACGTAAAAGCCTCCCTCCATTCCCGATTATGTGCCGCTCTAGCCCAACGATTACCCGCCCTCTCCGCATTTGTTGTCAGAGGTTTTTTCGAGTAAGTCAAAATGTGCGGCATTGACCGACCCTATCATGTTTGCACCCCTCCTTCATCATCCAACAATACAGTTCCATAATGCAAAGTCACAGGGATAGCCGAAGGATCATCATTCCTATGAACAAGAAGACCCAAATCATAAGAATCCGCACGGTGAGATTCAACCCAACCATGACATCCCTCAGTCCCACTACCACACAACCACAAAAGATTAGCGGGTGAATTAATCATTTTGTTCCGCGTCCCGCCCATCCCTCTAGGTTTTCTGTGATGTAAAGACCATCGCATACTTGATCCAGTCCCACACCTTTCGCAACACCAGCCACTTCTGTGTTGAATTTTCTCTACTACTGCTCCGGGGATCGCCACGGTTCCACCTTCATTTTCTCTTTGAACCACTCAGGCATCGGAACACCCGGAACGTGAGCCAAAACATGTTGATCCATCGCCCTTCGAGAATAGTTCTTCCACGCAGTCACAAGGTGAGCAGGCATCAACATATCGGTGGTCAAAGAATAATGACGATTCACATATTCACGAGCAAAATCAACCGTCATCCTTGGAGCCTCTTGCTGAAACAAATCCCACCACGCCTGAACCCGAACATCATCGATTCCCTGCCTCTGATCATGACCATTAGCCAAAACCAAAATCAATGCAACTTCCGCCTGCTTCATGACCCTAAAGAATCCATGTCACGAAGAGCCGCCCGTTCGATCACGCTCATAACCTCAACCGCCTTCTGTCCAGACCTGTTGCTACGAGGAGGAAGAGCACTATCAGCCCATCGCTCACCATTCAGCCATGTCGAAGCATGAGCCGTGAATTCAGGATCACGATTAGGATCTAAAGCGTAACGCTCCGCCCCCGCAATTATACCCTCTGCAGTTTCTTTCCTCACTGCTTTGTTCCAAGCGAGTTTCGCTGATGCCTTAGCATTCTTTCGCGGATATATTTTCCAGAATTCTTCAAACATTGGATCAGGATCAACAGGTTTACGAACAATCTGCCTAGAGTCTGCTTCAATTTGGTATGTATTAAGTTTGTCTGCTTCCGTATGCAAGTTTCTTTGCCACCCCTGTAAAGAATTTTGGGAGGGGGTAGTGCAAGAATCTTTACCACCTATAAAATTTTTTGATACGTTCCACCGAACAATATACATATTCGTTGTCTGGTCTCCACCCTCACTAGCCCTCCCTTCAATCTCAATCGCCCCAACATCCACGAGACAATTTTTTGCCGAATCCAGAGTAGGCATAGACACATTCATTGCCTCCGCAAGTCTTCTCCGAGAAGGAAACGCATAACCTTTCCCCATCGCAAAAGATCTCAAAATCAAATACAGTCGAATCCCGTTAGAAGTTATCTCAGGATGAAACAGAATCCAATGTGGTATCTGTTCAAAAGCACCCCGCTCAACTTCGAGATTCCCTAATTCCTCATTCATTCCATCTCCCTCACTAGATCGAAATTAAACACGATTAGAAGCCCTGAATCTCCAGAAGGTCTAACCATCCCAGAGATACAGGAAATCCAGCGAATTATGCCCCTAAACGCTTCTTAGAAGCCGCGTAAGCCCTACGGAGTAGTTCCTTCTCGGATGTTGAAATGTCTAAAGAAGGAATTTTCTGAGCAACCTCAGACAAACCTTCAGGATCAGCCACTCCCTCAAACATTTCCAACAACTCCTGAACCTTGCCAGAATCAGCATGTTCCTGTCCAACAACCTCACCAACAACCGCTTCAGTCGATCCATTCTTATACAACGAAAGACCAAACTGATCTCCAAGATTCATCGCAGAACGTTTCAAAGCCTGAGACTCAGCCGTCTTAATTGCCTGATCGTGAGCATCCGCTAAAGAAGGATTAGTTGCGTCACCTGCCGCCCATTCAGAATAAACAGCACCAACAACAGACAACTCACAACATGCCCGATAAATCACATTCCACCGAACCACGCCATCCTTCTTAGAAACCACTTCCCTTTCGGAAACCAACTCCATATCAGTCACAACAGAAGACCAAGCAGTGAACCCAAAAATCTGATTCAAAGTACGCCGTATATCCCATGCCTCAACATGTGAGAATCCTTTGCCATCCTTACTTACTCGAATAGGATCAATAGGTTTCAAAAGTTCCTGCATTTGCTCATTACTCAGATTCATCATCTATTCCCTCAAGATCAATCGCATCCAAATCTGGAACGATACTGACATTTATTTTCTCCAACGTGGGTTCCACCCCCGCCAGTATTTCCCCACTAGCCACATCAATCACATTTCCATGATCAACAACGGTAGTGGATTTTATTGCATCCATATTCGGTGAGTACGTGACACGAAGAAGATCTTCCCTCTTAGCCTCAACAGCCCACTGAACAAAAGTGGATTTATCAACTGTAACACCAGCAGACTGAGATCTGGTCTTCAAACAACCATCGGGAAGTTCAACAGATTTCTGACCAGCCATCCTTTGTCCAATAGCGTACGCCTCAAGATGATTTGCGAAAAATTCCATCTCACCAGAGATAGTGGAATTCACACGAACAAGCCAATCATCAATCCTTGACCTCTCAGAAGAAGCCAACACCTCATGACGTTGAGCCTTCTGAGCCAACTGCCGATATTTACGCATAGCCCAAGCAGCCTTCTCATCCGTATCAATACGAAATCCCTCATTCATTTCTGACACTCTAATCTCCATTCCCGCTCACCTCGAGCGACATAAATAATCGTTCGATCTTCTTCATTCGTAACCAGATTAAACGGACAAGTCGCCACCTCAAACAACACTCTGTCCTCTAATTTCTTCACAATCTTAAAAAGATTCAACAAATCTTTTGCTTTCATTTTTCTCCCTCAAATTTTATTAAGATTAAGCCACGTTCTCGTAGCAGGATGCCCAATAAGCCACCTCCCCAACATTCTCTGCGTATATCCCTACGTATTCTTTTTTAACAGATACTTTGCCGCTTCGGATAAAGAGCCTCCGAACAGTGTAATCATCCGCCCCCGTCAAGGTAACCGATACATAATAACCGTTAGAAACTGGAAAGAAAACCGTTGAAGTAAAAACTTTGCAACGTCCACCTGAAATGGCGAACATGTTTCCCATTCCAATTTGTTCCCTCAATACATGAGCATCAATTTTTTTACCATCAGCAACTTCCTCTTCAAAGGTGCTTAATGTGACCAACATTTTAATTTCTGACAGTTTCATTATTCCCTCTCCGAAGGATTCCCTCGACCCTTACCCCCAAACTGTAACACACCTCCCCCGTGGAGTCAAATAGGGGGTCAAAAAAGGCGATCCCCCGGAAGGTGAGGGGTTCCTTCCGAGGGATCTAAGGGAGCAACGCTCGACCCTGCAACTATTCTAGCGGCATTCTCGACGATGCCTCGACAACGCACTAACAGAAACCAAAGATCCAGAATCTCGCAGAACATTAACAATCACCTGTGAAGACATCATAGGATTACCTAAAGCCTCCAAAAGAACAACGCGATCATCACCTTCAAAAGAATCAACAATCGCACAAGTCTTACACTGCTGACCGTCAAGCCTTAAAGGAACTGATTCAAATTTAGATCGAAGACTCAACGTATAGTCCCATTAAGTTTCAAATTCATCTCTTTACGAACCTTCATCAAGTCCTTAGTAGAAATTCCTTTAGCAATAGCAAAGTGCATAGGATCATTCCCAGCCTTTGTTTGATGATGTGGACCCTTATAGGTCACGCCCGGAGCCAAAGAAGAAGCACCCCACAAGAAAACATAACGACCATCAGCCGTTTTGTACTCTTCCAGAATCTTAGAAATTTTCTTTGCTTTCCCAACAGGCATCTTCGAAGGAAAAGTATGAGCCCCAATATCGTCACTCCAACAATCAATAGCGTAACCCGCATGATCAGATACCGCGTCTCCCATCCGTATCTGCCTGAAGTTAAAACTCCAAGTATTACGTTTCGATAACGGTTTGATCTCATCATTCAATCGAGCAGCCAAATGAAGAAACAAAGGCAAGCAAGACCTACGAGTACGGATCTTGATTTTTGTACCCGGAATTGTTCGAGCCGACAACAAAGGAGACGACCACGATTTAATCGCCTCATGACCAGATGTAGTCAAAGTCATTACATGTCCCCTTCCGGCTCCGCCACAGGAGCATCAGTCAAATCAGGTTTCTTTCCTATCAAAGACGGATCCGAATGATCACCAATCTCAGCCGACACAATAGAAGTCGCATACGACAAAAGACCCGCACCAATCGATACGCCAAGAATCGTCATCCAGTCAGCCGACAACGCATCAAAAACGCCCACCGCAGCAGACATAGCAAGGAAAGTCTGAGCAACAGTCTTCAGAGCCCTCTCACTTGCCAGAATCCAAAAGGATTTATTGAACATTATTTTCGTCCTCCTCCAAGGGAATTTCCCCATCCCCCACAGCATACCTGCTAGAACGTTCAGGTTTGAAAAGACGCACATCCTCGTAAGCCGCCCCACCAATATAAGCCGCGACAACAGCCCCAATCAATCCGAAACCAGACAAAACTAAAGTCTCTGCCAGAGCCGTATCATCCCAACGAACCATCACGTAAACGATTACAGTCACCCCAAAAATAAGTGACCCAAAAACCGCCCTCCTCCGCAACTTCCAAGAAGGAACCCCCTGCCTCACTTCAAATCCTCAACGTCTTCTTCCAGCAACGCAACATCGGATTCTAAACGTAATACAGCCGACTTCAGGACACTTATGTCTTTCACGACCCCGTCCATTTTAATATGAAGATCCGTCAAACTGAAGCCTCCATTTGTTCGAGGCTGAATCTGATACGTTGAATCTTTAATCTCTTTAACAATTCTTGACTCAAGCCTCCTATTCGCCCAACGTAAAAACCCGGTAACCACAACAATCGAAGCAGACACGGCAAGGAAAATCTGTAAGATCAAATAGAAGGATTGTGGTTCCAAGGTAAACCTCCGCACGGGATAACAGTTCCTATATGATACCGAACATGGCTACCCGTACACGTAAACCTATCGAACATAAAACCGAAACGAAAGAAAGCACCGTATCGGATCACTACCCATTCAAACATTCTCTTGACACAGGAGACCGTGGAGTCCTAGTTATGTGGGCACAATCCAAACTCATGAAACACGGACATTACGAAGGTGATCTTGACGGCAGATACGATCGTGAAATGACCCTCGCGGTACGCAAGTATCAGGAAAAAGTAGGGCTTAAAATTACGGGTGTCATTGACCGAAAAACTTGGGACTCAATGGCAATCAACAATAAAGATGTGACTTAATTCTTG
>Ga0129327_10000448_pt1 | contig 25057 bp, 19 predicted proteins | sample CPBDNA_6_FD_111799 | JGI IMG/M metagenome (GOLD analysis project Ga0129327, IMG submission 111799) | Freshwater to marine salinity gradient microbial communities from Chesapeake Bay, USA - CPBay_Spr_31_0.8_DNA | ecosystem: Environmental > Aquatic > Marine > Coastal | place: USA: Chesapeake Bay... | reverse complement strand
CTTTCTAATTTGCTTATCTTTATTAAGTCTTCTTTTCGTGAAGGCATAGGACTTTCTTTTTTGTTTGTGTTGTAACTACAAAAATAGAAAGTCTTTTTTTATTCGTTTTGAACACGCTAGGCTAAAGCCCATAGCTGAAATACGGTGTCGGAGCGATGCTCCTTAGGGGATTTTATTCGATATTCAGCATTGCTACAGACGGGGGCAGGGCTAAAGCCCTTAATTTCACTACTTTCAAACTTATGGGTAATTAGTACGGTTTAACGGATAGGAACGGATTTTATAATCTAAGTAACGATAAAATAAGTAAGTCCGCCACTTGGGACCTTTAAGCTAGGCTGTTCAGTATGAGGGATAAAGTTCACCTGATTTTTGATAGGACAGCAAAATCATAAATCTGTCCCATAAAAACTAGATGGATTTTAGTGCACTACAGGAACTAAACCCTCTATTATTTTGTTATAACTGCACCTTTCATTCACTAAAACTTACCATTTGAGGATACTCGCAATTTCAGATATTCATGGCTGTTTAAACACTTTCAAAGCCATCCTCCAACAAATTAATTATACTAAAGCAGACCAATTATTTCTAATCGGTGACTTTATCGACCGAGGACCAGATAGCAAGGGCGTTATTGACCATGTTTGGTATTTACAAGTCCAAGGATTTACTATTACGTGCATCAAAGGAAATCATGAACAAATGTTGCTCAATGGCTTAAAAGACTGGAATAAAGCGAAAATGTGGTTGATTCACGGTGGTAGCCAAACCCTAGATAGTTTTGGAGCAGCAGATATGCAAGCAGTTCCGAAAAAATATATTGATTGGATGGAAAATTTGCCTCATTATGTGGAGTTCCAAGATTATATCTTCGTACATGCAGGTTTAAATTTTGATGTACCCAATCCATTTGAAGCCGAACATTCTATGCTCTGGATTAGAGATTGGTATCCCAATGTCAATTTCAGTTGGTTAGGCAATCGAATTATCGTGCATGGACATACGCCTTTTAAGAAGACGAGTATTGAAGAAATGTTTGACAAAATGGATTATTTGCAAGTATTGGATATTGATGCAGGTTGTTGTTTTGAGTATGAGGGATTAGGGCATCTTTGTTGTGTGGATTTGTCTAATCGGAAGCTTTATTTCAAAAAGCGAATTTTGTAAAATAACCTTACTCCAAACTCTTCACCACTAACCCATTCTTAATTCGAGGTTCGAAATAAGTAGATTTAGGGGGCAATAATTGATATCTATCCGCTAAGGTCATTAATTCATCAATTTTTACAGGATATAAATAGAATCCTATTTTATTTTTATTAGAAATGGTCGCTTTTTCTAAACCTCTCAATCCTTTAGTGCCTGCCACATAATCAATCCGTTTGTCAAAGCGAACATCATTAATATTCAAAATACCTTTTAATACTTTTTCATTGAGTAAATGAACATCTAATATAGCCTCTTTTTCTTTATATTCTTTTAGGACTTTCTTTTTCCAAGTTAGTCGATACCATTCCCGATTGATTAATAAAGTAATTTGATGTTTTTGATGCGGTTTTTCGGGCGTATCCAATATTTCTATCTCGAAGAAATTGGCTAATTTAGCCATAAAAATTGTTGGACTTGTTTCATTTAAGCCTTCCACTACCCTATTATATTCTAATAAATCTAATTGGTCAGAACCAAAAAGAACGACCATTAATTGATTATAATTTCCTATATCTTGTCGGTCTTTCAAGCGTTCATTCAACAAAACCATGGTAGTTGTTCGATGATGTCCGTCAGCAATATAAGTTGATTTTACTTTTTTATCAAATAGCTTTTGTACTTTTTCTACAATGGTTTTATCTGTTATTTTCCATAAAATATGCTCCTGTTTATCTTGGTCAAAATAAGTCGAGTAAAGCGGTGGGTTATTTTGAATATAATTGAGAATCAACTTATTAATCTTTTTTACTTTTTCGTAAACCAATAAAACAGGTTTAACTAAAGCTTTCCGCTGCACCAATAACTGAATCATTTTTTGTTCCTTCGCCGCCAAGGTCTCTTCATGCTTCAAGATATTCCCTTTTTCAAATTCGCTAATGTCTGTACAACACATCAACCCTGTATAAGTACGAGTTGCCGATTTTATTTGATAGAAAAACAAGGCTGGTTGCTCCGATTGATTAAAAAAACCTGCTTTTTTGTAAGTCACATATTCTTCTCTCACAGAACCAAAAAAAGAATCTGCGGAAGCAATTAAATCAAAATCAGGATACCATGCTTGAAATGGAAAAATCTTCATTAAAATATAGTAGTGTAATTATTGGAATTTAGCGTCAATTCTAAGTCCCGACAACTTCATTGTTTATAAGTTATATTATATTTGTTAGGCAAATGTAGTGAAATTTTGTAGTTTCAATTGTTTCTAATCAAATATCTTTGCGGATTATATGACTGTTGGTGTTTTTGGCAACGGATATTTTCTGTATTGCCAAGCTCCGCTTGGTAAGTAATAGCGACGAATTTCTGGCAGCAGATATTTTCTGTAGTACCAAGTCCGCTTGATGAAATCCATTCCAAAGGATAGCTACCAACGAATATTTTCACCAATAGTATCCTATTAATCTTATTAAATCATGTCATCCTCTAGAAATATGATCAACCAAAAAATTAAAGCGCTAAGAGCCAAAATGAAAGAAAACAAGCTCGATGCTTATGTTATTCCTAGTAGTGATGCACATCAAAGCGAATATGTAAATGTGCACTGGCAATCTAGAGAATGGATTTCTGGCTTTACAGGTTCTGCTGGTTTGGTGGTTATTACTCAAGACCATGCAGGCTTATGGACTGATTCTAGGTATTTTATACAAGCAGACACGGAATTGGCAGGTAGTCCCGTCGTTTTGCACAAACAAGGAGTACCGCATGCACCTGAGCATAATGCTTGGATGAGGGATAATTTACCAGAAGGCAGTACAATTGGTATTGATGGAAAATTATTTTCAATCGGTCAAGTACAAAAAATGCGCAAGGTGGTTAGTCCTAAAAATATTACGGTTAATACGGAATATGATTTAATCAAAGAAGTTTGGATCGACCGTCCAGCATTGCCTACCAATCCAATATTTGAACATAAAGTAAAATTTACAGGTCAAAATAGGACTACAAAATTAGCGACTATCCGCAAAGAAATGGAAGCACAGCAAGTCGCTTATCATTTAGTCACCACCTTAGATGATGTTGCTTGGATTTTCAATATTCGTTGTGATGATATTGAGTTTAATCCATTGGCAATCGCCTATGCAGTGATAGGTTTAGAAGACGCTTGGTTGTTTATTAATCCTGCAAAAGTACCTGCTAAGTTAGGCGCTAAATTTCAGCGGGAAAATATTACGGTTCATTCCTATAATTACATTGGTAAATTTTTATTGAATCTACCTAAGTCCAAGAAGATTTTAATCAATCCTGCTACCATCAGTGCTTGTTTGGCTGATTTATTAACCTCTGGTCAAATCAAGAGAGGGGTAACTATTTCTACTCGCTTAAAAGCCATTAAGAATAGTACAGAAATTGGACATATTCGCCAAGCAATGGCTAAAGATGGGGTGGCTTTATTGAAAATGTATTTATGGCTCAATAAAACTTTAGATAGTCGAACGGTTTCTGAATTTGAGTTAGCCCAGCAATTAGCTAATTTTAGAAAAGCGCAAGGCTTGTATCATGGAGAAAGTTTTGCTGCCATTGTTGGCTATCAAGGCAATGGAGCGATTGTGCACTATCGACCAATGCCAGATACTTCGGCACGAATCAAGAAAGAAGGCATGCTCTTACTAGATTCCGGTGGACAGTACGAAGATGGGACGACAGATATTACTAGAACTTTTGCCCTTGGCGCTGTTACGGAAGAACAAAAAAGAAATTATACTTTGGTTTTAAAAGGACATATTGCTATTTCGAGTATGGTTTTTCCTAAAGGAACCAAAGGCATACAGTTAGATGCTTTTGCTCGTCAACCACTGTGGCAATATCGGCTAAATTATGGGCATGGTACTGGTCATGGCGTCGGTTTTTTCTTGAATGTCCACGAACCACCTCAAGGTTTTGCTACTAGTATTGCTCGTGGGAATACCGCTTTTGAGCCAGGGATGGTTACATCGAATGAACCAGGGTTTTATAAAACAGGCGAATATGGGATTAGAATAGAAAATCTAATTTTATGTGTTGCAGATGAAGAAAATGAATTTGACACCTTCTATAGATTTGAAGATTTGACGCTTTTTCCTATTGATAAAAAACTAATAAACAAAGATTTATTAAGCTTACAAGAAATTGATTGGCTCAATAATTATCACCAAAAAGTATTGGCAGGTTTGTCTCCTTTGGTTGAAGGGGAAGCATTGGTCTGGTTAACGGAAGCTTGTAAGAAATTATAGTGGTCGCAAATTACATGTGGGTTTGAAAATTATAAATTGAAAATTGAAAATTACTAATGAAGTACAGAAGATTAAGTAATGCTGAATTACAAGAACTAGAAAAAGATTTTGTGAAGTTTTTAGCAACCACCCATGTCACGGCAGATGATTGGGTAAAATTAAAAGAAAATGACCCACTAAAAGTGGAAGAATTAATTGAAATCTATAGTGATATTGTCTATGATAAAACTTTAAAAAAATTAGAATATTTAGAATTCAAAACACGGCACGATATTAAAACATTCCATTGTCAAGCGGAAAAAATGGTTTTGATGGGTATAGCCGTTGCGCCAAATTCGGGTGTTGATTTCACCCAAGATTTGAGTTCTCAGAGAATCATGGAAAAATTAAAACAAACTAATCAAGATTTACAAATTTATACAGCAGAAAAGGTTTATAATGGAGATCGAGAAAAAGAGCTTTTTCAGATGATGGAAAGTGGTTGTTTAATCTCTAAAGATGGGTATTTATTTAAAACGCTATCTACGCTAAAATCTTAATAAAGTTATAAAATAAGGCGAAATCCCTTATGAAAATGCAAAAAAACAGCACTTTTCGTAAAGAAGTTGCCTTAAAATAGTGAGATATAATAAGAAAAACTTATAATTGCTGTTGATTTCCAGCTATTTGGAAAAAGGTCGAAAAAAAATTATAAGAACTTAAACTTAAAGATTTATGAAAACCAACACCATTTTGATGATACTGCTAGCAATAGCTATGCTTGTGATGGGTTACTGTGGATGGGACCACAATAATAAGGTACAGGCCCAAATGGCAGATTTATCAGCAAAAAATACTGCTTTAGGAACTGAATTAACAGATGTTCAGGGCTTAAAAGCAAAATTGGAAGGAGATTTAAATGCTTTACAAACAAAGTATTCTTCTTTAGCTGCTGAAAATGAGGCTTTACAAGGCTCTGTTACCGATGCTCAAAAAGAGATTAAGCGAAGAAAATCAGCTATCTACCGTTTGACCCAAGCGTCTAGCGCAAAAGATGGTGAAATGGCTTCTTTAAGAGCGCAAATTGAAGGATTGATTAATGAGCGTACTAAATTGGAAGCAGACATCAATAATCTTCAATCTGAAAATGCTCAGTTAAAAGAAGAAAACGCTAAATTGGCTTCTGACTTGGCAACTACTAAAGGTGAAAAAGAAGCATTGGCTCGGTTAAATTCGACCATGGAAAAAGATATTGCTGATTTGACTTTATCTAACTTCAAAGCAAATGGATTTACTACAGATGTTTTGAGAAAAGATGGTAAGCCAACTAGAAGAAAAGGGTTTGCTAAGAAAGTAAATGTAAGCTTTGATTTAGTGAATGTACCAGAAAAATACCAAGGTGTAAGAAAAATATACATGGTTATTACGGATGATACTGGTGTTCCAATTACTAAATCTAGCCCAATCAAAGCCAAGATTAGTGTAAATGGTACCGATCAAGATATTATTGCAGTAAGCGAGCAAAATGTAGAAATCCAAGAGAGTCAAAGATTGTCTTTCAATCATGACTTAGAGGCTAAATTGAAGCCAGGTTATTATCGTTCTTCAATTTATACAGATTTAGGATTATTAGGTTCTGCTAGTTTCCTTATGCGTTAAGCAATTTTTTAGGCTTAAAATGTCTCAGAGACTCGTTTGTCTCTGAGACATTTTTGTTTATAATCGGCTAAAAATTTATGGTTGTAAGTGTCGAGTGCCAAGTCAGACACAACGGCTGTTTCATTCTAGGTCTTATTGGGCGGCAATTTCCCATTGCCGCCCAATTTTAGGCTAAAACAAGGCGGCAATGGGAAATTGCCGCCTTGTAAGTGAAACTGCTACAACTCCATTTTGGAGAATTAAACAGCCGTTGTCAGACACAAATACCAATCTATCGAAACTACAACTCATTTATGGCTATAGACGGGTAGCCGTTTGAAACCATAGCTCAAGCATTCTTGCCTAAAATTTAGCAAATCGAAAACTTTTACACAATCCTGCTTAGATAATTCTACACAAACCCTATCATTATGAAATTACAAACCTTTATTGGACTTTTTTTATTGGCCTTGATTAGTACTTCTTGTATTTCAAAAAAAAATTACGAGGTCGTCTTAGCGCAACATGAAGTAACAAAACAAGGATTTGAAAATAGAATAGCCATTCTCGACCGACAAATTCTAAATCAAAATCAACAAATAGATACCCTCAACTTAAACCTTGCCAATAAAGTAGGAGCTAATACTGCTTTAGTAGCAACCCAAGATAAATTATTGGATAGAATTGACGAAGTGCAGGCTCAATTAGAAGGTGCCCGAAAAGATAAAAGTAATACTTCTCAAAGTTTAAGTTCTACCGTCAGAGCAAAGGAAGATACGATTAAAGCAAGAGATGCCAAAATAGCCGCTATCCAAGCAAAAATCACTCAATTTGAAAAAAATCAGCAAATAGTACTAGGTAATCTCAGCTATGAATTGGAGCAATTGTTTGGCGATAAACAGTCGGTTGATTATGTGAATGATGAAATTCGTATCACGCTTGATGAAACCTTATTATTTCGCCCTGGAAGTGCAAGGGTTCGGACAGCAGGAATCCAAAATTTAGAAAAAATTGCTCAACTAATTGAGAAAGACCCAACTTTAAAACTTACCGTTATTGGTAATACGGATAATAAAAAAGCCAAAAATTATAAAGATAATTGGGATTATAGTGTCATCCGTGCAGCGAATATAGTCAAGGTATTGACCAAAGAATACGAATTACCTCCAAGTAGAGTCTTAGCAGCAGGTAAAGGTGAATTCGCCCCAAAGGCCTCCAATCAAACTCCTGAAGGACAAGCCAAGAATCGGCGAATTGATTTTGTCATTCTGCCTCGATTTGACCGAGTAGTGAAGGATATAAAAAAAGAGTTGAAGTAGATTGGTTGCGATGTTGCCTTCTTGCGATTAAAAATTTATAAACTGCCAATAATCATAATAAAACCTTTCTTAATGAAATTTTATTTACTCATTTTAAGTTGTCTATTTTTCTCGATGAATCTAACTGCTCAAGATCAATTGAATATCCCACCAGAAACAGATGCTAGATTATATGACATCGCAGAAGCCCCTTCTCCTGCAAGGATTGAACAAGACATTCGTAGGTTAGTTGAGTTTGGCACTAGAAATACTTTATCGGATACCGTTTCTACTACTAGAGGTATTGGTGCAGCTAGAAGATGGATTCATGAAGAGTTTGAAAAAATATCAACCGCTTGTGGTGGTTGTTTAGAAGTATCTTACCAATATCATTTGATTCCAGCAGAAGGCAATCGACGAATTCCAGAAGATACTTATGTCGTCAATGTGGTCGCTATCCAAAAAAGTACACAAAATCCGAATCGCTATGTGATTATGTCTGGCGATATAGATTCTAGAATCTCTAATTCGACGGATGCCACAGGAGATTCTCCTGGTGCGAATGATAATGCATCTGGAATTGCAGGTACTTTAGAAGCAGCAAGGGTATTGTCTAAGTATTCTTTTCCTAATAGTGTCGTTTACGCTGCGCTTTCTGGAGAAGAACAAGGTCTTTTTGGCGGAAAAGGAATGGCACAACAAGCTAAAAAAGATGGTTGGGATATTATCGGTATCCTAAATAATGACATGATTGGTAATATTCATGGGATTGATGGCGTCATTGATAATACGACTTTCCGTGTATTCTCAGAACCGACTCCCATAACGGATGACGAAAGAATGCGGATTTGGCATCGCTTTTATGGTGGTGAAGTGGATGGCCCTTCTCGTCAAATTGCTCGCTATGTCGATAAAATGACTGACACTTATATGACTAATTTGGATGCGATTATGATTTATCGCTTAGATCGTTTTGGTAGAGGCGGACATCATCGACCATTTAATGATGAAGGGTTTCCTGGCGTTAGAATAATGGAAACGCACGAAAATTATAATCGCCAACACCAAGATATAAGAACAGAAAATGGCATTAAATACGGCGATGTTATTGAAGGGGTTAATTTTGAATATGCCGCTAAATTAACAGGGGTCAATGCGATTACTATGGCAGGACTGGCTTGGGCGCCTCCTACACCCAAAAACGTAATGATTGGTGGTGCGGTACAACCCTCTACTAAATTACGGTGGGATAAAATAACAGACACTAATATTGCAGGGTATAAATTATATTGGCGAGATACCACCTCACCAACTTGGCAATATGCTAGATATGTCGGTGATGTTTCCGAAGCTACTTTAAAAAATATTGTGATTGATAATTTTTTATTTGGTGTTGCCTCGGTTAGTAAAGATGGAAATGAAAGTGTGGTTGTTTTTCCTACCTCATTGATTCCTAGACGACGGTAATTAACTATAAATATTGAATTCGTACTTTGCGAATTCGAAACACCTAAAACATTAACGGGTGGCTGTTACTTACAGTCACCCGTTTTTATCATGGAGGAACAAAGAACATAGAGTCTACAGAGTTTTTTGACGAGTATAGCATAGTTTTCCTAAAATAAATGAAAAGACCATCTGTTTTTCCCAACGAATTTTTATTTTCCCAACGAATTTCCTTTTAGGCCCAAGCTCTGTAATGGATTATATACCAAAAGGCTTCTTAATGTCGAATAGTTGCTTTTTTCTAGAATATATACAGCTGAATCCCCTTGAAAAAATAATTAAAAATCTTACCTTCATATCAAAATAAAAAAATGAAAATCCACGCCCTACAAACAGGCACCGTTCGCTGCAAACAATTCCAATTAACCGGTGCAAGCAATGTATTGTCTCGCTTGTACCAATTAATATTCACCGATAAATGGGGCGAATGGATGCCCACTTATTGTTGGTTAATCGAACATCCAGATGGTTTAACATTAGTGGATACAGGGGAAACAGCGCAAATTTATGAAAAAGGGTATTTGCCAGATGGTGGATTATATCACAAAGCGGTAGAAACACGAATTGAGCCAGCAGAAGAAATTCCGCAGCAATTAGCTAAAATTGGATTTGCTCCTAAAGATATTAAAACGGTTATCCTTACCCATTTACACGGCGACCATATTGGTGGCTTAGCTCATTTTGAACATTGTAAAATCTATGTTTCTAAGACGGAATATGACTTTGCTACTAGTAAAAAAGGGACAGGTAATGGTTATTTTAAAAAAAATTGGCCGAGTTGGTTTCAACCTGAATTAATTAGGTATAATAATGCAGATGAAGGTAATTTCTCGCAGTCCAAAAAAATAACTACGGATGGTAAGATAGTGGTTGTCCCAACGCCTGGGCATTCTATTGGTCATCAATCTGTTTTGGTGAAAGGTGATAATCATACGACTATTTTAGCGGGGGATTTAACTTATAATGAATCAACCTTACAACAGGAAATCGCGGATGTGCTTTTGCCTAATACAGCGGCTAAACAAACAGTAAAAGCGATGCATCAATATGTACAACAGCAGCCTTGTTTGTATTTGTCTTCGCATGATTGGAACGCACCAACGATTTTAGCGGAGAAGCGGGTTTACCACGAATAAATACAGCTCTAATGTTGTTGCCCCACGGATTTTATTTCCCCGCGAATATTTTCTGTAGTACCAAGCTCCGCTTGGTGAATGAAAGAGCATATCAGTTTTTTACCACAGATGGGTTGTACCACGGATATTTTCTACCACACTTATTCTTCAATCCTTAAACTTGTAATGCCCAATCACATCAAAATCTAATTTTGATGTAATCACTTCTGACATATCTAAATCGGCATATAAAATGCCTTCTTTGTCATATAAAGGCCCAGCTATAATTTCACCTAAAGGATTGACAATCAAACTTCCACCCTTGCACATTACATCAGGTTGCTGCTCCAAATCTTGTATTCCTGGTAAATCTTTTGGATACATGTCTTTCATGACAAATTGGTTACTTCCTAAAACAAAACAGCGACCTTCTAGGGCGATGTGTTGCATGGTGGAAGTCCAGACTTCTCTCCCATCAGCAGTCGGGGCTAAGTAGATTTCTATGCCTTGTTCGTATAATTGAATTCGTGCTTTGGGCATGTAATTTTCCCAACAAGTTAATCCTCCTATTTTTCCCAATTCTGTATGGTATACATCTAAATCCGTACCGTCTCCTTCGCCCCAAATAATCCGTTCTGCTGCGGTAGGTTTTATTTTTCGATGCTTGCCAACCAATTGTCCTTGGGGGTCAAAATAGAGCGTTGTGCAGTATAACGTTCCTCCATTTCTAGTTTTTTCAGTCACACCTGTTACTAGGTAAACACCATATTTTTTAGCTATTTTTCCAATGGCTTCTGATTCTTTACTGAATACTTCTATGGCACTTTCCCAGTAGCGTAACCAAGTCGCTCTCCCATCTTTAGATCGACTACCGACAACTGTTCCAAAGCTTAACCCTCTTGGATAGCAAGACACGAATGTTTCTGGAAACAAAACTAATTTTGCCCCATTCTTAGCTGCTTCTTTGACCAGTTTTTCCATTTTTTCGATGGTCGCTTGAACATTGAATAAGACTGGAGCGGCTTGAATCACGGCTACTTTATGAATTGGGTATGGCATATTTTTATTTTTGCCCAAGATAAGCTAGGGAATTTTCAATTTTCAATTTTCAATTCATAATTTTCAAAAAACTACACAGCTCAGAGAGCTATGTTACTTAGGCATTCTTCAAAATAACCTATTGTTAACTTTGGACAAACCAATAGATTGGGCGTTCTTTGCGTTTATAAAAATAGTTTAACTAGAATAAATTTGAGTTAATGATAAAAAAGGAATTGAAAATATAACCAATAAAGAATAGTCAAAAAATTAACGTTAAGAAATGGTGGGAATTTTGGAAAAAATAAAATTAATTTTAGGTAAACTTTGCCCCAATTATGCATCTGGCATAATCTGTTTATTTTTTCTATTGCCCACACTCTCCTTCAGCCAAACTATCGTCACTGTTACAGAAAACGATACAACAGGCAAAAAAGAAATCAAAATCATTTACTCTGATTTATTAGAAAATGAAGAAGATTCCTTAGGCAATCGAATTACTAAATTATCGGGAGCGGTAGAATTGAAACAGGATAGTGTATTGATGTATTGTGATACAGCTTTTAAGCAGGGAGAAAATGTAATTGCTTATGGAAATGTAGTCATTCGACAAAATGATTCTTTGAAGGTCTTTTCTGACTCTTTGGTTTATCGGGGCGCTACTAAAATAGCAGATTTATTTGGCAATGTAGTCATGGAAAGTGAAGGAAAAAATCTATTCACCAATTATTTGAATTATGAATTAGATCCTAAAATTGCTCGCTATACGAACGGTGCTTTAATTACCCAAGGGGATACTAAATTAGTTAGTAAACGAGGTACTTTTTTTGTAGAAACGGATGAAATGTTTTTTAAGGATAGTATCACCGTTTTTGATTCTACCTTTACATTACGTGCCGATACTCTACTCTATAATTCTGAAACCCAAGTGGTTACTTTTTTAGGCCCTACTTTAATCAATCAAGATAGCAATTTGATTTACTGCGAAGAAGGTTTTTATGATATGGACACCAAATTAGCAGAGTTTACCAAAAATGCACAATACGTCAAAGGCGAACAGAAAGCAACCGCTGATGTCATTACTTATGATGGATCCATGAAGGAAATTCGATTAGAAGGGGATGCTCAATTTCAAGAAAACGATAAACTAGCAACGGCCGATGTCATTCGATATGATGAAGATAGTGAACATATATTTTTAGAGGGAAATGCTTATTTTAGGGACTCTATTCAAGAAATTAAAACCGATAAAAATATTAATTATAATTCTGAAACGGAGTCTTTTTCTACCACAGGTCGCTCAAAAGTAGTCGATGACAAACAAGTATTAGAAGCAGATGCGTTGGATTTTGACGACCAAACAGGAATAGGCGTAGCAAAAGGCAATGTCTATTGGCAGGATACCGTCGAAAATATTGCTATCCAAACAGAAGTGGCTAATTATAATAAAGAGAATGGATATTTGAAAGCAACAGGTGGTCGCCCTTTATTATCTATAGCTGATAAAGACACTCTATTTTTGGCATCCGACACGCTACTTTCTACCGAGGTTAGTGAAACCGACACCACTAGATTAATGGAGGCTTATGAAGATGTCCGTATTTATAAGGAAGATTTACAGGCTATCGCAGATTCTTTAGCATTTATCTCCAAAGATTCTTTATTCAAATTATTTAGAGATCCTATTTTATGGTCAGATACTTCTCAGTTTAAAGGCGATTCTATTTTTATCCAAATGAAAGGTGGCGGGATAGACAAGATTTATTTATATGGCAATGCGTTTATTGTGACGACTCCAGATTTAGAGTTATTTAATCAAATAAAAGGAAAAAATATTACTGCTTTTTTTGAAAATAATGAATTAGATAAAGTAAAAGTTGTTGGTAATGCAGAGGCTGTTTATTATGCTTCGGATGATGATGACGCTTATATAGGAGCTACCAAAACGATTTGTAGTGAAATGCTGATTCTTTTCGAAAATCAAAATGTCAGTCGTATCAAGTTTTTTAAGCAACCTAGTTCCGAAGTGTTACCAATGAAACAAGTGCTTTTGGGGCCACCAGAACTAGATGGTTTTACTTGGGATTTTGATATTCGTCCTAAGTCTATTGCAGATTTGCGCAATAAAAATTTAGTGATGAAAAGAAAAAGAAGTAGCAATACTCCCTCAGCCATCCCTTCACCCGATAATATAGATGGATTTCAAAAGCCTGACCAAGTAAGTCAGCCAACTCGACCGCCAGATAAGAAACCTGCTCGTCGGTCTCGGGGAAATGAGTAATTGAGAAAATGTAAAAATGAGAATCCTGCCAACTATAATTTCTATGCCTATCTTTGAAATCACTTAAGGTAAAAATGTCAGGCACTCCTGCTCTATTCGCATTTTCTAAGGAACGTAGCTTCGTAACTGTCTGTAGACAAGCTTCAATAAAATTTCCCAAAGGAGCGTAGCTTCGTCACCATCAAATTATTATATTAATTGGATTTACCTCTAATCTGGACTACTCAAATAGTCTAATCTGGCATATTGAAGCATGCCAGAAATGTTTTATTTTTGCCTTATCATTTAATTACAAATTATGAATATAGCACAAATAAGAGCCGAAACACCACATTGTCAAGATAAAATATTTATCAATAGCGCAGGTGCTTCTTTAATGCCTCAACAAGTCGTTAATAGTATCCATCGTTATTTATTGGAAGAGGAAGCACATGGTGGTTATAAAGTCGCAGATACCAACCCTACGACAATAGCACAATTCTATAAAGAAGCAGCACAATTAATCAATGCTCAGACCCATAATATCGCTTTTGCCCACGATGCCACAGATGCCTATACCAAAGCATTGTCTAGCATTCCTTTTAAAATAGGAGATGTAATTATCACTTCGGAGGATGATTATAGTTCTAACCAAATTCAATTTTTATCATTAAAAGAACGATTTGGGATTGTCCTCAAAAGAATCAAAACTTTAGAAAATGGCGATTTAGATATAGCTAATTTTCAAGCATTAGTCGCTGAACAAAAGCCTATTTTAGTAGCAATTACACATATACCAACCAATTCTGGGCTTATCCAAGATGTCAAAAATATAGGAAAAATTTGTGAAGCGGAAGATGTTATTTTTTTGGTAGACGCTTGTCAATCCGTCGGTCAAATGGTAGTCGATGTGCAGCAAATAAAATGTGATTTTTTAACGACTACTGGGCGGAAATTTTTAAGAGGGCCAAGAGGAACTGGGTTTCTATATGTCTCTGATAAAATTTTAAATAAAGGACTTAAACCATTATTCATTGACGGAAACGGTGCTGATTGGATGACTCCATTCACTTTTAAAGTATTGGCAGATGCCAAACGTTTTGAACACTGGGAACGCCCTTATGCCTTAATGGTTGGTTTTACAACGGCACTTCGGTATGCTAATGAGTTGGGCATGCAAAATATTCAACAACGCAATCAAAGTTTAATGCAACGGTTTCGAGCCAATTTAGCAGCGATTCCTGCCGTAACCACCTTCGATAAAGGTTCTCGAACGGCTAATATTCTGACTTTTAGAAAACAGGATAAATCGCTGGAACGGATACAAGAAGTGTTTGATAAAAATAAAATTTATCATAATGTCAGTACTAAAAATTGGGGAGTTATTGATTATGCAAAAAAGGGCGTAGACTGGACTATTCGCTTGTCTCCACATTATTTTAATACTTTGGCAGAAATGGATGAAGTGGCTAGTATTATTGATCGTATTTAACACTAAAGTACCTTAGACGGCTGGTCTGAGTAGATCTACGTTAAGGCTACTCAGACCAGCCGTCTAAGCTACATAAGAAACAAAACAATGAAAAAAGAAATCATCTATAAAACAGGTCTCCTCCCTCCAATAGAAACGATTATTGAGGTATACGATAATTCTGGCATCAATAGACCGACAACCGATAAAGCACGCATCGAAAAAATGTATCAACATGCCAATTTAGTCATCACCGCTTGGGATGCAGAAACACTAGTTGGTATTGCTCGCTCCTTAACAGATTTTTGTTATTGCTGTTATTTATCTGATTTAGCGGTAAAAAAAGCGTATCAAAAAAAGGGTATTGGGAAAAAATTAATAAGGCCAACGAAAGAAGAAATTGGAGAAAATGCGATGCTCTTATTATTATCTGCCGCTTCTGCTATGGATTATTACCCTAAAGTAGGTTTAGAAACGGTAAAAAATGGGTTTATCATTAATCGAGAAAAAGTGGCTTAATAGAATACTCTAATTAGTTGCCGTGTTACCTTGTTGCGATGTTGCCTTGTTGCCGTGTTAATAAACAACACCGAAACAAGGTAACACCGCAACTTTTAAATGATTCAAACCAATAGTCATTCCATAAACCTTACTTCTTTAATTTATAAATACACCCAATTATGTTAGAAATTCGATTGAATTGTGAAAATTGTGATGCCCCATTACCCAATGATAGTGACACAGCCATGATTTGCAGCTACGAATGCACTTTTTGTAAAGATTGTGTAGACAATGTTTTAAGCAATGTTTGCCCCAATTGTGGTGGTGGATTTGAAAAGAGACCGACTAGACCCAAGGCTGATTTAGGGAAGCGTCCGCCAAGAAAAGATAAAGTTTTTAAGCCTGTTAAACACAATATATACTTGGAGAAAAACAAAGAGATTCCTCCAAGAAAACGATAGCTATTCATCTAAGTAATGATAGCTCATTAACCTCATTTCCTCCTCAACTTATTACCCTTTATAAATAAAAAATAACTATGTCAACTTATCCAATCGACGAAAGAAATAAGGTCAAAAGAATCCCTAAAAGAGGGCATTATGACAAAAAAACGGTCTATGAAATTCTAGATGCAGCTTTTTTATGCCATTTAGGATTTACACATCACGACCAGCCTTTTGTGATTCCAACCTCTTATGGTAGAGAAGGCGATAAAATTTATTTGCATGGGGCGACCACTAGCCGCATGATGATTAATTTAGAAAAGGGCTTACCTGTTTGTTTGACCGTTACACATTTAGATGGATTGGTCTTAGCTCGGTCTGCTTTTCATCATTCTATGAATTATCGGTCGGTTGCTTGTTTTGGGACGGCTTATAAAATTGAAGGAGAAGAGAAATTGCATGCTTTAAAAGTCATTTCTGACCAAATTTTAAAAGACCGCTGGGAAGAAAGTCGGCAACCGCTACCGAAGGAATTAAAAGCAACCACGGTACTTTGCTTTACTATTGACCAAGCTTCTGCCAAAATCCGAACAGGGCCTCCAGGAGATGACAAACCTGATTATGCATTGCCTATTTGGGCAGGTGTTGTGCCTTGCACGCAAGTTTGGGGAACGCCCGAAGCGGATCCTCTGTTGGCGGATGGGATTGAAATGGGGAAGAGTGTTAAAGCGTTGATGAAGTGAGCGAGTTGCGGGTTGCGGGTTGAATAGGAAATCGGTTTAGTATTCCTATAAATAGTACTTAAAAATCAAAATTTAAGAATAAGTTACTTTTCTAAAACTCGCAACCCGTAACTCGCAACCATATAAACGCCTGCATCTCATTGAAGGATATAATCAACTAATAATCAATCAACTATTCAATCTACTCCTTCGCCACCTCAAAAAAAGCTTCCTGACTATTAAAAGCCGAAAAAACGCCCAAGGCATTTTGCACATTAGAAGGCGGTTCATTTAAATCTCTAGAGTCTTGTTCTCTGTTTTCGTATAAGGCCGCATATTCTTGGTTGATATGATAAACCCTAACCGAATAGGTCCCAAAAGAAACTAGCGTACCACCAAAAAAAGTAATGGAAGCATCTTCTGTTGGTTCGGAAACAAATCGAAAACGGGCTAAAGCATCAATGACTTGCGTAGGAAAAATAGGGTCAATCGTATCGCTTACACTTTCTACGACCATAAAATAAAGGTCTTCATTCGGGTTATCCCAAGTAGCCTCTATTCTTGAAGTTCTTAGAAAATTTCCAATCGCTTCGACGATGGCTTCTCGTCCTTCATTAAAAGGCAATTGGGGCACTTTCAAAGAATCTTGAGAAAGACTGAGTCCCACAGTTGGCGTAGGCACCCTCGTTTCTGCGGTCGCTGTAATTCCATTATGTTCTACTTCTAACTGGAATACATCGTTGGTTGCTACGATTACATCGTTACCTGGATAATGATACAATCCTTCATTTCCAGAAGCCACCAACCCATAGCGTTGCCCATTTTTTATCAAAGTTACCGTTGCATCATTAATTGGTGCAGATGTATCTTCCTCTTGCGATAAAGGAAAAGTGCTTTTGATGCGAATGTCATCTATTGGTTCGCCTGCATAGATAAATGCTTCTATGACAAATTGATTGACGGCAATATTGTTGAGGTTCTCTTCTCCACAGGAAAGGAATAATAGACTGATTAGGGGAAGGAGTACTATATATTTTTTCATTATTCTTTTTTAAGTAGCTTAGACCTCTGGTCTGAGAAGCCTAGCATTATGATTACTCAGAGGTCTAAGCTACATTTAAAATTTTATCTCCGCAGAAATATTAGGCGTCATACCCAAATATCTTACTTCTGAAATAACAGGTGGTTTTTCTGTAAAATCATATTCTCTATACCAGACATTTCGTCGATTGTATAAATTAAAGACGGACACACCAATATCTATATCGAATCTCCCTGCTTTAGCCAAGTAATGCGCAGACAAATCTAAGCGATGATAAGGTGGTAAACGAGAGCCATTTTTAGCGCCCACACTAATATAATTATTGGTATCTCCATCTAATAATTCGATGGAATATTGTCCAGCAGGTTCGGTAAAGGGCTTGCCAGAAGCAAAAACAAAAGTTGCTGCGAACCGATAATTTTCCCATTCATAAGAATGAACCGTTTTAAATTCGTGTCTTTGGTCATGTAAGGCAGAGAATTCAAATCCATTATTCAAACCTGGGAAATCATTACGGACTCTTGCTAAAGTATACGTCACCCAACCTGTGTAAGTCCCGCTTTTCTTTTGTAATAAAAATTCAATCCCTTCTGCATAGCCACTTCCGAGAAAAAATAGCTGATTTAAATCTATATCGTTTCTTTGAAAACGAAGGGAAAATTCTGCTAAATTATCTAAGTTTTTGCGATAAGCTTCTACGTCAAAAATATAACCATCCGTTTCATAAGCAGCGCCTAAGACAAAATGTTCTGCATTACTAACTTTGACTAAATCATCATCTGCCAATAACCAAAAATCCCGTGAGCCTTCGGTGACATTTTCGTTGACAATTCGATTGACAAATTGATAATGTTTGCCATAGCCACCTTTTAACTTAATTCGGTCGGTCAGGTTATATTCAAAGGAGAATCGAGGCGACCAGTAAATTTTTTCACTCAAATCATAATAAGTCGCTCTAAGTCCTGCATTGATGGATAAATTCTGTGTGGGATTCCAAGTGTCTGATAAGTAAATCGCCCCGTATTGAGCTTTTTGTTCGAGGTCTAAAATCGTCAAGGTGTCATCTCTCACAAATTTATAATCCACTTCTGCTAAAGTCCCTAAAAAGCCAAACTCCAATTTATGTTGACTATTTAGTTGGTATTCATTATCCAAACGGAAAGAAAAATCTCTCACATCATTGTCTTCAAAGGTCAACACATCTTGGTCAAGCACTAAAGAATCACTTGCTACTACCGTCGCTTTAATATTCAAATCTCGATTGTATTCACTAAAATAATTAGAGGATGCCACCACCAAATTGGAATATAATTTTGCTCCCCATTGACGAGACCATTTCCCACTTATCCCTTTGTTTCCCCAATCACTCATTTCATCTACGTCTAAATTAAGTAAAACCGCCCCACCAAAACGAGGTAAGCTAATGTCATTAGATTCTACCAAATGGTCAGCGCCCGCATAAAAAGATAAAGCCACCACATCTTTTTCGGTTGGATTAAAACTTAGTTTACTATTGGTATCAAAAAAGTAGAAATCGGGTTCAATTGTATTAACTTCTAAGCCTTCAATATCTGGTGGATTTTCTGTTTGGGTAAAAACGCCGAATATTTTATTATACAATTCACTTTGAATCAAGTCGGTATAAGACCGCCGCCCACTAAGCGACAATGACCCTTTTTTGAATAAGGGGATTTGCACACTCGCTCTAGCATTCAATAAGTTGATACCCACATTACTATGAAATTTATTAGGGTCGCCCGTTTTGCCCGTTAAATCTACTACACTAGATAAACGTCCACCATATTTGGCAGGAAAAGCGCCTTTAAATAATTTCACATCTTTCACCGCATCGGCATTAAAAGCAGAAAAGAAGCCAAAAAAGTGGTCTACATTATAAACCGTCATTCCATCCAATATCACTAAATTCTGGTCAGGCGTTCCACCTCGCACATATAAGCCAGAAGAACTTTCGTTACTGCCACTTACGCCTGGTAATAATTGGAGCGATCGAAAGATATCAACTTCCCCCACATTCGGCAATAAAGCCAATTGCGCAGGGGAAATTTGTATAGTGCTAATCCCCTCGGAGGTATTCATCACTTTATAGGACTTGCCAGACACGACCACTTCATCTAAAATCACCCCAGAAGATAATTTAATTTCCAAGCTTTTGATGTCTGTTGTCCCCGCAGCAATCGGAACTTCTATAGCCGAATACCCTACATATAAGACCTGCAAAGTCATCGCCGTATCAGGCAAACCTATTAAGGAAAAATAACCATCTACATTGGTAGAAGTTCCTGTATTCGTGCCTTTAATGATGATATCCGCAAAGGGCAATCTTTCTTGATTGTCTGCCCCTTTGACAACCCCTGAGATGTTCCGCTGGGCATTTAAAGACAGGGTAAAGAATAGACAGTAGAATATTAGTTGTATAGGTTTCTTCATTGTTTCTGTTTATGTTTTAATATATACCAGTATTGTGGATAGTTTGATGGCTATGATGGTTTGATTGTCAGCGCTCCTTAACAATCAAACCATTTCAACCATTAATTTCTTAAAAAATCTACATTATAAGTTTTCCCTATTGGAATAACTGTATCGCCAATAAATAACTGTTTCCTTTTAAGGGTAGTAACCGCTTTTTGATTAATAGTAAAAGAGCGATGAACTCGTATAAAATTATTACTAGGCAATTTCTCCAGTATTTTTTTCATACTCATTAAGGTTAATACAGGTTCTTTATTTTTACAATGAATTTTAACGTAATCCCCTATTTTTTCAAGGTATATTATCTCTGAAAATGGAATTTTAACCAAAGCATATTCAGACCTAACCAGCAAGTCCTGTTGTTCCTTAGCATATTTACTTTTTAAAAAATCGGCATAATCCCTAACTTTTTCACAGGCTATTCGAAAACGATTAAATTCAATGGGTTTTAACAAATAATCTACAGCATTGACTTGAAATCCATCCACCGCATATTGACTATAAGCCGTCGTAAATACAACCATTATTTCCTGTTGTAAATTTTTATAAAACTGGATGCCATTAACATCAGGCATATTAATGTCTAAAAAAATCAAATCAACTGGGTGTTTTTGGAGGTATTTTGCCGCCTTTGACGGTTGAGTAAAGGTATTTCCCAAATTAATAAAAGGCAGTTGACTGCAATGTGACTTAATAATCTCCAAGGCTATGGGTTCATCGTCTAAGGCAATACAAGTTAACATTTAAGCAAAAATTTTAAGGTGAACTTTATACTGTTTATCCGCATCTTTGATGGTCAAATGATAGCGATTACCATAAATCAATGCTAATCTATTTTTGACATTTTTGATACCAATTTGATTAGATTCCGCTATCCGTACTTTATCGGGTAGCATGTCATTTTCTACCCTAAAATCTAATGCTTCCTTCTCTATTTCTAGACTAATTTTAATGTTTGTTTCCACTTCATTACTAATCCCATATTTAAAAGCGTTTTCTATAAAGGGTATAAAAAGCATCGGTGAAATTTGCCAGGTAGTCGGAGGGCCTATTATTTTAAATTCAACGACTGTTTTATCTGTCAACCTTAATTTTTGCAGCAAAAGATAATTATTTAAATAGGCTATTTCTTTTTCTAAAGATACAGTTGACACATTCGCTTCGTTCAAGGAATAGCGCATCAAATCGGATAATTTAGCAATACTATCTGCGGTATGTGCTGATTTAATAATGGCTTGCCCATAAATGTTATTCAACACATTAAATAAAAAATGTGGATTGATTTGCGTCCTTAACAAGGCTAATTCTGCCTTTGATTTCTCCATTTCTATCGACTTTATTCGTACATTTAATCGCATGGCAAATGAAATGATAAAAATAATTATCAATCGTGGTAGCGTAGCCCGTAATAAATCTCGAATAGTTCCCTCATTAGCATTACAATTCATTGAAAATAGTCGGAAATAAATAATAGAAAGGAGGAGTGTCCCTAAAGTAAACCCAATAATGACCGCTATAAAAGCAACTTGTTTTTGTTTAAAGTAAAAACGGGGTATCACAAAATGATAGTTGAAATAGAAAAAGCCGATAATAGGCACACTTAGTACGGTATAATTAATAAGAAAGCAATTATTGGTCTCATACCGTTCTATTAAAGTAGGTAGCGTTACTACAGGTAATACTAGAAAAATCAACCATCCAATTAGGTGCCAGCCAATATTTACAGCCTTTTCATTCATATATGAACAAAAATACTATTTCTTTGATGTTTGAGGGTATTTTATCGGTTAAGGGATAGGTTTTATCGGAGTTTGGAAATAAAGTGTTCTTAATTAGGGATAAAATGCTTTAATAAATCAAGTTCTACTATGTAAACTGTGGGTGGATTATAAAGCATATGGCTCAGGAGCGTCCTGTTACTTGTCTCTCGCAACGGTAAACGGTAACACAACGCTCCTGAGTTGTCTCCCATTTTTAGATACCCATACTTTTTATCGTATTGCCATAAATCAATGACTTCAACTTCAACTTTAATTTCAAATTCCCTTCTAGGAGGTTGGAAATTGAAAATTTGAAATTGTATTTAGCCTATCTTTGCAATTTTAAAGCAACGGTCAAAAAAAATATAATTTAATGAGAAAAATTGCGCTAGTTATTGCTTATCTCTTTGCCTCCTTTTTCTCCTTTGGTCAAATAGATTCCGCAGACGTTAATCTTTCGCCTTATGGCGTTATTTACAATCACTTGTATTCCTTACAAGATGACAGCTACGACCCAAGTAAAGCGGCTATTTCTTTTCCCGATAATATCGAAAACCGAAATGAACTAGCGATTCAGTTAATAAGAATCTTGGATGGGAAAGGCATATATGTTGATATTAATCGGTTGCCCACAGAGACGGATTATCGAGATTCCCTAAGTCAGGAAGCTACTTATTTTATTGACAAAGATGAACCACGAATTTACCTTGAATTACAAAACGGGAAATGGTATTATTCCAGAACGACCATCGCCTTTATTCCCGAAATGTTTCAAGAGGTTTTTCCTTTTGGCACCAGCTTTGCGCAATTTTTTCATGGTCCATTTTGGAATTTTACCATATTGGGGATTGCTATTTCCAAATGGTTGGGCTTATTGCTCTTACTTGTTTTCTGTGGCTTGCTCTTTTATCTCGTTAATTTTATCTCTCGCCGATTTATTTCTATCTTTCTTCAGCAAAAACTAGGCGTGCCTGAAAAAGTTAAAGATGATGTGAATAAAGTAGCTAGGGTTTTTGCCTTATTTTTTACGACAAAAATAGTACTCTATTTCCTTCCGATGTTTCAATTACCCATTCGGCTAAATTCCTTTTTGCTGAAAGGTCTAGGGGTACTCTCCATATTTTTTGTCATCCTACTAATTGCTCGTATGGCGAACATTGTCATTCACTATTTAGATGATGTGACCCAAAAAACAAAAAATACCCTTGATGACCAACTATTGCCTGTTCTAAGTAAAATTGTAAAACTGATTATTTGGGCGATTGGTATTCTTTATATTTTAGAGTTTTTAGATGTCAATGTTACGGCTTTATTGGCAGGTATTTCTATTGGTGGATTGGCGATTGCATTAGCGGCACAGGATACGGTTAAGAACTTTTTCGGTTCTATCATGATTTTTTTAGACCGCCCTTTTCAAATTGGCGATTGGATTAATTTTGATAATGTGGACGGCACCGTAGAAGAAGTAGGCGTTCGTTCCACCCGAATCCGAACTTTTGCCAACTCGGTGGTTTATGTTCCCAATGGCATGTTAGCCGATAAGGTGGTCAATAACATGGGCTTGCGACAATTTCGCCGATTCAAAACAGAATTAGGTGTCACGTATAACACCTCTCCTAAAAAGATAGACCTTTTTGTCAAAGGCGTTCGAGAAATTATCAAAAGACATCCAACCACTCGCAAAGACTATTTTGAAGTACATTTGAATAGTTTTGGTGCGAGTTCCATTAATATTTTACTCTACTGCTTTTTTGAAGCCAAAGATTGGACGGCAGAATTGAAAGGTCGGCATGACATCATGTACGCTATTCTGTTATTGGCAGATGAATTAGGGGTTAGTTTTGCTTTTCCTTCTCAGTCAATTTATATAGAGTCTATGGCCGCTGCTAGTGAAGGAAAAGTAGCGAACATGGAGAAGCAATTGGATAGTAGTATGGCTAAGGTTGATGATTATTTTCGGAATAAATTAGATACTGGTAATGGTAATAAGATTAATCCTTTGGGTGGAGAATGATAGCAATCACCTAATTCCTAGCCCTGAAGGGACGACATATTGTAGCTCAGGGTGTAAACCCTGAGGAAATAACGATGATAAATGATTCATAAAGCCCTGAAGGGAAGCAACGCCTTTTTAGGGAAGAACTACTTCAGAAGGGAGCTTGTATCATTGGAAATTTAGATTTAAATTACCTATGCTACATTTTTTTAACTACCTTTAATTGATAAATTGGTAAGGATTTTTTTACCCACATTCTAAGAATTAAAATCCTTGACTCTTTGACAATTTTTTCAAAAGATATAATTTAAGCTTATTCCATTTCACTAAACTATTATGGAAACTCCAAAAATATTACTCTTCTTTGCTAATGATGAAACTGCTTATCTCCGTAATTTAAAAGAAGAAAACACATTAGTATATAACGCGTTAGCTGAACTGGATGATTCAGGAACAATTTCTGTTTTTCGGGAAGAAAGCGCTACTATCAACGAAATCACGAGTGCACTTGGTCGCCGTTACAATCGAGAAAAAACCGTCATTTTTCATTATGCTGGGCATGCTGGTAATACTATGTTAAAATTGGAAGATCAAACGGGGCATGCAGAAGGACTAGCCAATCTCTTGGGTCTTTTATCAAACCTACAATTGGTATTTCTCAATGGTTGCTCCACCAAAGGTCAAGTAGAACAGTTACTAAAAGAAAATATTCCAGCGGTCATTGCCACTTCAGTCGCCATTGATGATCAGACCGCTACTGAATTTGCTTCAGATTTTTACAAAAGCCTCGCAGGTGGAGCAACTATTCAAGCGTCCTTTGAATATGCCTCTGGTGTTGTAAGGTTTAAGAAATCCTTTGAAAAACCAATTATTCAGCCTGTAAGTAGAGGCGTAGTCACCAGAGATATCCTATATGATAATTTGGAAGATTTGACGAATGAATTTCCTTGGGGATTATATTATGATAAATCTAAGACGAAGGTTCTTGACTATAAGCTACCTAGTCAAATTATCCTTCCTAAAAAAGAACAAGCATCCAAAAAAGGACATGTTCAATACAATATACCGACGAAAATGCAACAGTTGATAGAAACAGAATGTCTGGTTAGGATTGCATTTGATAAAGATATGCTTACTGAAGAATTGGAATCAGATGAAAATGCACAATATCGGAATGTAAAACTTTCCGATAGAATGCAAGTAAAGATAATTGACCCCGCTCCCGTTAGTGACCCCGCTTTTGAAATAAGAAGTACTAGTGAATCCATGCAAATCGTTGACTTAGATGAATTTACAGAATGGTCTTTTTTTATAAAACCTAAGAAATTGGGAAAACATAAGTTACAGTTAAAAATAAATGTCATACGGAAAATAGAT
>Ga0129327_10000446_pt1 | contig 25085 bp, 42 predicted proteins | sample CPBDNA_6_FD_111799 | JGI IMG/M metagenome (GOLD analysis project Ga0129327, IMG submission 111799) | Freshwater to marine salinity gradient microbial communities from Chesapeake Bay, USA - CPBay_Spr_31_0.8_DNA | ecosystem: Environmental > Aquatic > Marine > Coastal | place: USA: Chesapeake Bay... | reverse complement strand
TTTTATACATTTGGAACACAACAAGAGGTTGCCACAATACCAAATACAACTTTGCCTAATCCATTTACAGTTCAACCCCCTGCAAGTGTAACTTTATCAGACCAATTAATTCAATATAATGATGGAACTGTTATTGTTGCATTAGATGTTTTAGTTGGTGCAAGTCCAGATAAATTTATCGATTTTTATCAGGTAGAATATAAATTAAGTTCTGAATCTGATTTTATTATTTATGCACAAGGTTCTGGTCTTAATCATAGGGTTTTAAATGTTGTTGACCAATCAATCTATGACGTAAGAGTTAAAGCAGTCAATACAGCAGGTGTTTCTTCAACTTATGTGTCAGCACAAAGAACCATAGTTGGAGCAATCGCACCACCATCAGATGTAACAGATTTTTCATGTAATGTTTCTGGTCAAGAAGCACATTTATCTTGGGAAGCTGTAACAGATTTAGACTTAGCCTATTATAATCTTAGATTTTCAGAAGAATTAGATGGAACAGCCGATTGGCAAAACTCGGTTGCTTTAGTTGAAAAAATATCAAGACCTGCAACTTCAATATCAGTACCATCAAGAAAAGGAACATATCTTATTAAAGCTGTGGATAAGTTAGGAAACTTTAGTTCAAATGCTACTGCAATAATTTCTAATGTTAGTGGAGTTTTAAACTTTAATGCAATAACAACCCAAGCAGAACACCCTACATTTAGTGGAACAAAAACAAATGTTGTATTATTAGATGGTGCTTTAGAATTAGATAGTTCAGAATTATTTGATTCAGCAAGTGGGAATTTTGATACAAATACAACTAGGTTCTTTGATTCTGGTGCAAGTAATGCAGATTTTTTATCTACTGGTAACTATGAATTTGCAAATGTAATTGATATTGGTGCTAAACATACTGCAAGAGTTACAGCATCAATAACACAAAGTTCAGATAATCCAGATGATTTATTTGATAATAAAAGTGGAAATTTTGATGATGCTAGTTCTAACTTTGATGGTGATACCCCTGCAAACTGTAATGCTCATTTAGAAATTGCTACAAGTGATGATAATAGTACATACACAAATTTTAGAAATTTTGTTATTGGAGAATACGAAGCTAGATATTTAAAATTTAAGGTTGTTTTAACTTCAAGAGATTTGGCTAGTACCCCAGTTGTATCGGCAGTAACTGTTACAGTAGATATGCAAGATAGAATATTTAGTGGTAATGATATAGTTTCTGGAACAACAACTAAATCTGTTACGTTTACAAATCCATTCAAAAGTGGTAATTATGCTTTAGGAATAACTGGGCAATCAATGGCAACTGGAGATTATTTTACAGTTTCAAATAAAACAATAAATGGTTTTGATGTTGCCTTTTTAAATAGTTCTAATTCTGGAGTTTCTAAAACTTTCGATTTTATTGCAAAGGGATTTTAAAAGGAGTATAAATAATTATGGCACAATCAACAGATTATACTATTGCAAACCAATCTTTTCCATCATTTAGAAGTGATTTGAATGATGTTTTAGAGTCAATAAACACAACAAATTCTGGGAGTTCAAGACCTGCAAGTGCTGTATCTGGTACATTTTGGCTAGATACTTCAAGTGCATCAGCACCCATTTTAAAGTTTTATGATGGTTCAGACGATATTACATTTGCAACATTTAACACATCTGCAAATACTGTAAACGTATCGGATTCAGCAACAGACGTTCTAGGTGATACAAGTCCACAATTAGGTGGTTCTTTAGATGTTAATGGCAATGATATAGTTTCAACATCAAATGCTAACATTGATTTAGTTCCTAATGGAACTGGTGATGTAACATTACAAGCAGATACAGTGCAAGTTGGTGATAGCAATGCAAATGCTACCATCACAACGAATGGAACTGGTGATTTAATTTTAAACACAAATGCAGGAACAAATTCTGGCAATATTACTATTGCTGATGGTGCTAATGGGGATATTGCTTTAACTCCTAATGGAACTGGAAGAATTGTTTTAGGAACTGCTTGTGTTCCTGCTATTGATACATCATCTGGATTGACTTTAAATTTTGATACAGACCAAAACTTTTTTGTAACTTTATCAAGTGGCTCAAATACTTTAGCAACCCCAAGTACAGAAGATTCAAATATCGGTCAAAGTGGTATAATTGTATTTATACAACCCTCATCTGGAACTGGTACAGTTACATTATCAACAGATTATGAAACAGTAGGTGCAGGCGGTGTAAATAGTTTAGGTTTATCTGGTACAAGTTCCCAGTATGACATTGTGCCATATTTTATTAAGGCATCAAATTCAATTTTGTTAGGAAGTCCACAATTAAACTTTGGGTAAAATAAATGGTAAGTTCAGAATTATGGTTTGGTGCAAGTCCGAGTTTCTATAATGGTGTTGCTACACAGTCATTGAGACTAGATGATGGTAGTGGTGCTTATTTAAGTAGAACTCCTAGTGATACTGGAAACAGAAGAAAATTTACTTGGAGTGGGTGGTTTAAAAGAGGAAATATAACTACTGGTGTTAATCAAATATTTTTGTCAGCAGGAACTTCAAGTGTAAATTCTACTATATTTTACCTTGATGGTGCTAGTGATATTATACGTTGGTATCATTTAACTAATAGTGGAAACCAACTTGGTAGGTCATATTCTGCTAGATTAAGAGACACATCAGCTTGGTATCATATAATGTTTGCAGTAGATACAGAAGTTGCTGATTCAAGTGATACTTATAATGATTCAAATAGAGTAAGATTGTATCTTAATGGAACAGAATTAAGAACCACAGATGCTAGTTATGGTGTTATAGCACAAAACTCTGATTTACTTCATGTAAACACAGCAGTTCTTCATCAGATTGGTAAGTATGCAAATTTAACTAATTATACAGATGGATATTTAGCAGAAGTAAACTTTGTCAATGATGCACAATTAACTCCATCTAGTTTTGGTGAAACTAAAAATGGTGTTTGGATTCCAATAAAATATACTGGCTCATATGGAACTAATGGTTTTAGATTACAATTTGAACAAACTGGAACGGGAACTGCATCAGCATCAACAATAGGTGCAGATACAAGTGGCAACACACATCATTTTACATCTAGTGGTATAGTCGCATCTGATTGTAATATGCCTGATAGTCCTGAGAATAATTTCTCAACTTGGAATGCATTATTTACTGGTGGCGAACAATCTAGTAGTCTTGCAGGCACTGCCACATTATCAAATGGAAATCTTGAAGTTTCTTTACCTACAAATTCCTATATGGGAAATACCTTTAGACCTACTAGTGGTAAGTGGTATTGTGAATTTAGAGTTAAAACTATTGGTAGCACAAATGGTGAAATAGATTGGGGTTGGTTACAAGCTACAACTTATTCATCAAATATTGCTCAAGGAAACGTAGCAAATAAATGGGGTGCTATCTTTTATGGATATGCAGTATTAAATGGTGGTATTCCATATATAGCTATTAATGATGAAACTTCACAAGTTGGTGGTGCTATAAATGTAACTATGCAAGCAGGGGATATTTTACAATTAGCATTAGATATAGATAATAATAAAGGATTTATTGGAAGAAACAATGCTTGGTTATATTCTGGAAATTTAAGTGGTGGCAATCCTGCAACTGGTGCAAACCCAACATTTACTTTTACAGATGATGAAGCACAAAACCTACAATGGTATATGGCAAATGGAACAAGCACAGATGTTCATGTTGCTAACTTTGGACAAGATTCTACATTTGGTGGAGCAATATCAGCAGGAGGAAATGCAGATGCAAATGGCATAGGTGATTTTCAATATATACCATCAGGCTTTCTAGCATTATGTTCAGCAAATCTTCCAGAAACAACCATAAGTCCTAATGCTGATACACAAGCAGATGACCATTTTAATACAGTTCTTTATACTGGTAATGCGACAGATAATACTGCTATTGCTGTAGACTTTCAACCAGATTGGACTTGGATTAAAAAAAGGTTATCAGCTCAAGAACACGTTTTATTTGATTCAAATAGAGGTGCAACAAAAAGATTATTTAGTAATTTGACTAATGATGAATCAGATTCAGCAACATCTCTAAAGGCATTTACATCAACTGGATTTACTTTAGGAACAGACTCAAATGTAAATGACAACACAGAAACTTTTGTAGCTTGGAATTGGAAAGCAAATGGTACAGCACCAACAAAAACTTATAAGGTTAAAGTGGTTTCTGATAGCACCGATTTTGGTCATGGTACTGGCTCTAATAAATATCAATTTTTTAAAAGTGATGGTTCAACTGGATTTGGTACAAATGGTGTAGATTTAGATTTGCAAGAGGGTGGTACATACACTTTTGATTGGTCTGATAGTTCTGCACAATCTCACCCTTTAAGATTTTCATTAACAAATGATGGAACACATAGTAGTGGAACAAGTGCAGGTTCTGAATATACAACTGGTGTTGTAAAAAATGATTCTGCTTACACAACTACAATTACTGTAGCGAGTGGAGTTGCAAACCTTTATTATTATTGCCAAAACCATTCTGGAATGGGAGCAGAGGTTCGTACTAATGCAACATTTGGACAAACTAACTTTGATGGTTCTATTTTATCAGTAAGTAATACAAACACAGATGCAGGGTTTAGCATTGTAACTTTTACTGGTAATAATACAAATGATGCTACTATTGGTCATGGAGTACAAGTTGATGGTGTAGCGAAAACACCTGCTATGATTATTACTAAAAATAGAGATGATTCTGTTCATTGGCGAGTTTGGCATAAAGATTTGCAGTCAACTTATGCATTTTACTTATCTTCAGACCTTTATTCATTTGCTCCATCTGCTCACTCCAATGGATATATAAAAACTGTAGGCGATACAACTTATTCTACTTATCAAGCAAATGTGGATTCTAATGGGGTTAATGGTGCTAGTGATGCTATGGTTGCCTATTGTTTCGCAGAGGTAGAGGGTTATAGTCGTTTTGGCAAATATATAGGCAATGGAGCAACATCAGGAACGGCAGGAACGTATGTTCATTTAGGTTTCCGACCCTCATTCGTTATGCTGAAAACAACTGGTACTGGTAGTGGTAGTTGGTGGATATTAGATTCAACTCGAGACCCTTTTAACGAAGCATTAAGAGCATTGCAAGCAAATGACCCTGCTGTTGAAACTGGATATAGTGGAAACTTTTTAGATTTTTATTCAAATGGGTTTGCTCCAAGAACTAGTGGTACACAAGTAAATGGCAGTGGTCATACATACATCTATATGGCATTTGCTGAAAACCCTTTTAAATATGCTAATGCAAGATAGGAGAATATAATGGCTTATAAATATAAAGAACGATACCTCAAAGTTGGTAAGGCTTGGCAAGATGATGATGGGTTTAAGCACCCTTATAACTGGTCATCTTCATGGTCAAGTGATGATTTAAAAAAGTGGGGTGTATCTATAGAAGCTGATGTTGATACAAGTTATGACAATAGATTTTATTGGGCAAAAGGTATTGAGAGAAAACTAGCAGATGAGAATGTAGTTGATGAAGATGGCAAAGCAGTCAACGATCCTATTACTGGAAAACAAATTGTTCAGTTAGGTCTTAAATCAAATTGGATTGCACAAACTAAAACAACTGCTAATGGTTTACTTTCATCTAGTGATTGGTATGTAACAAGAAAAGCAGAAGCAGATACAGCTATTCCATATGATATAAGCAAATACAGAACAGATGTTAGAACTGCCAGTAAAACTATAGAAGATAAAATAAATGCTTGTTCTAAATTAGCTGATTTTAAAAAGTTATTTGATGTTCCTACTAATAGAGATGGTGAGCCTAGTGGGAAAGCACCTATATATAATTACCCAGACGAGGTGTAAATGGCTAAACCATCATTACAAGAAATTCATGTTACTTTAGAAAAACACATAGCTGTATCTGAAGAAAGATTCAAAGAAAGTATTTTGAGAATTAAAAGAATAGAAGTTTATATGATTTCTTCTATATCAGCGATAGTGTTACTTCTTATAGGTTTATTAGTGAGGTAGAATGGTTGTTGCAGAAATTCTAACTGGTATTGCTCTAGTACAGAAATCAGTAGAGTTTATTAAAAGCAATATCAATACAGTTCAAGATATATCAGGCATAGCCAAACAAATTGATGGGTTCTTTCTAGGTGAAGAACAAATGAATAAAAAGCAGGGAAAAGGCATGTCCATTGCTGAACAGTTTGGTTCAGTAGAAAAGTCAGCAGATGACTATATTAATAGAAAATTATTAGAAGAAAAACGACAAGAATTAAAATTCATAATTTGTATGAGATTTGGTGCGAATGCTTGGGAAGAAATAATTGCTGAAAGAGCGAATAGAATTAATGAAGCTAAAGAAGCACAAAAACAAGCGAGGATTCAAGCTAGAAAACAACAAGAAGAAATAATGGAGATTTTGAAATGGGTTGGTTATACGCTTATTGGTATTGGTCTAATGTTAGCTGTCTTGGTTGTAACTGTAAGAGCGTTTGCATACGAATACAAAAGTAAAGATTACACCAGACAACAAAAAATATGGCAGGGGAAAATACAAGAAAAGAAATACACAACTTGTAGATTAAAGAAAATAGTTAAGTCGCAAATTACTGGTCAACAAGCGTGTATATATCAAGGTGGCAATAAAACATTTGAAATGATGATAGAAAGAAACTGCCCTAAACAATATAAATGTTATTATAATCCTAATGGTGAAGAACCAGATATTGATAAAGTAATGGAAAGTCTTAGGAGTATAGCCAAATGACAGAAAATAAATTAGATACAAAAAAAATGTATGAAAAACCATTAAAAGTTAAACTTGATGAAAATAGTTTTGAATTATCTTTGAGAATTTTAGGAAATGAATTTGTTGCAATAAAGATTGGTTCTACAAATTTTTCTGGTAAACTAATAGCAGGTGGAATTTTATTATTATTTTTTACCCTAATTTTATTAGAGGGTTTTGGTTTAAATGAGATATTATTAAGATGAATGTTGAAACTTTTTTAAAATGGAAAATATTACCAAGATTAATGATGTTGGCTAGTACTGTAATGTCGTGGAGATGTGCAGAATGGTTTATGGGGTTAGATGCACCCACAGCATCACAATCAGCATTTGTATCGGTTGTTATGGGTGTAATGACTGGAATTTTTGGAATTTGGATAGGTCAAGAGCATAAGGTGGATAAATAATGGATTTAGAGACATTAAAAGACGATATAATGAGGGAAGAGGGTCATTTGGTATTAGAACCCTATCAAGACCATTTGGGGTTCTGGACAATCGGCTGTGGGCATTTAATTCGTGATGATGAAAAAGATGAACTAATGAACCCAATAACAGAACAAAGAGCAAGAGAACTATTTGTTTTAGATTTAGGTGTTTCTATACAAGATGCAGAAACTTTTTATAAAGATATGAATATAGACGATAATGTTAAAGAATGTGTAATCCATATGTCATTTCAATTAGGGTTGCCAAAATTAAACCAGTTTAAGAAATTCAAAAAAGCATTAGAAGATAATGATATTGAAACTGCTATTGTAGAAATGAAAGATAGCAGGGCATATAATCAAACCACAAATCGTTGGGATAGGTTAATAGAAAAGATGAGGAAAAGCATCTAAGTCATTGATTTATAGGGGTAAAATCCTGGAGAAAGGTAAATAAAATGATAGCTAGTTTATTACCAGTAGCATCTAAGTTATTAGGTAAATTTATTGAGGATAAAGACACTAAAAACAAACTTGCCCATGAAATAGCTACTATGGCTGAAAAACATGGTCAAGAACTTGCTCTTGCTCAAATAGAGGTTCTTAAAGAAGATGCTAAAGGTAATTGGTTTCAAAGTTCTTGGAGACCCCTAATAGGTTGGATTTCTGGATTATCGCTAGGAATTAATTACATGGTCGCACCTATTTGTGCAGGGTTTGGTGTTACTATTCCTCAAGCTGATATGTCTGTTATGATGCCATTAATGTTTGGTATGCTCGGAATTGGTGGAATGAGGTCATTTGATAAGATTAAAAAAACGGATACAAAAAAATGATGTTGTGGCATTGGCTAAGATTAGCTAAGTTTTTTAATAAGATTGGGAATTATTTTTATTCCCTGCATGTAAAGACACTAAAAAATAAACAAAGAAAGGAAAGAGAAATGCCAAAAGGACAAGGAACTTATGGAAGTAAAGTAGGTAGACCACCTAAAAAGAAAAAGAAAGTTATGAAGAAAAAGAAAAAGTGAGTGGTCTAACAACTACATCTACTATTTCTGAACTTATAGGGAAAAGACCTATGAGAAGAAGAAAGACTAGAACCAGAAAGAACAAGATGCCCTTTAAGGGCGATTTTAGGGCAGTACAGCGACTTTTGTCCACTAAAAGGCTAAAGGGTTAGGCAGTATCCTCAACACCTCATAGGAATGTTAGTTTCAATGATTTGTTTTACTTGATCTAAACATTCGGTCAGACCCCCCTTGACTACAAAATGAGGTGTACCTAGTCCTTTAGATTGTACTGCCCACAACTTTTGATTATCGGATAATCTACCCTTTTCGTTTTTAAGTTCGATATAAAGAATTTTACCCATAGGATATTCAACAATTATATCTGGACAGCCAGATTTCAAACCCATTTTTTTCATTTTAGCATGAAGATAAATAGACCTTTTACCCTCATTTGGAACATGAAAATGTCTGAAATAGTAGGTATTGGCTAAGATATTTAGTAGCTGATTACACGCTATTTGAATTTCTGATTCTTTAGTCATAAGGGGTAAACCTAGTTCTGTTTCACTTCATATAAATACTGCGATTTATTTAAGTACCTCGAAGAAATAATCTTTACCCCTTATTTATACTACGATTGGAGATCAGAGTATAATTACTTTCTATCAGATAGTATCAAATAAACCCAAATAAAACAATAGTTTGAAAATAATTAAAAAAAATGCATTTAGGGCTTGACATATATAAACCTAGAGTTTAAGCTAGGTTAATTAATAAATAAATAATAATAATAATTGGAGATCAATATGAAAAGCATTTACACAATAAATAGTGGTCGTGATAATAAGATGTTTTGCCTTTACCATACGTTTGACGAGTATTCATCTTATGGAATGTATGAAAAAACCATTCACATTACTAATCTCTCTACAGATTATGATAAAGCAGTTATAGTTGCTAAGTGTCTTTATGAAACCCACAAAGATACAAATTCAAAGTTACATATTCCTCACAAATGGGAATTAGAAGAAATAACTAGAGATGGAACTGCTGATAAAAAAGTAGAGCCAATAGTTCAAGAAACCACAAAGCCAGAAATAGAATATCCTTTAAGTGAAAAGGTTGCCAATGTAGGCGAAACAAAAAAACTTACATTAGGTGTTACCGATAGTTTTACTTTTGATGGTCGTTTTGGTAGGTCGCTTTGCACTAAATTTATTGATGCAGATCACAATGTATTTATTTCTTTTAGCCAATCTAAATTTATGTGGACGTTAAATGTTGGCGATACTGTTTATTGTACTGCTGAAATAAAAGCACATAAGAATGTTGGTGATGAAGATAATATTATTTATGAAACACATTTAACTAAGATTAAGGGGGTAAACTAATGAAAATAGAACTTTCAAAAGAAGAATTAAAATACGTTTATGAAGCATTAGATAGCTTTGGAGAGCATTTAACAACTAAAGCTACTTCAATGCACCGAGATGGTGAAGAAACTTGTGCAATAGATCATTATATTGGTTTTGGCTCAAAGCTATTTACTAGATTAAAGGAGCAAACTAATGAATAAACTACCTAAAATTGGAAATACAGAACTCTATACTGTTAGGGTTCTGAATATGTCTGTGGCTCAATACTATGGGGTTGTTAAGGAGTATAATGAAATAGTGGTTGCAACCAGAGAATTAAATAAAAAAGAGTTAGAAAAGAATGGAGATAAAGGAGAACTAAACCTTTATTATTCAGTTAGATATAATTTAAACAAATTAGTATTAGAAAAATTAAAAGGGGTAAAATAATGAAAAGAACTTGGAAAATATCTTGGTTTGTCTGGAATAATGGCAAAGGTGTTAAAACTAAAAGTGTTTTAAAAACTGTTGATACTAATGACTATCCAGACACATATTGTGAAAAATATGAAGTTAAAGAGCAAACATATATAGATTACAATTTACACCCAGATAAAATTGTTATGATTAGGCAGGTAGGATAATGATTAATTTTCTAAAAAATTATGGTGTTTATCTTTTGGAATTTATGGTTTTTGGAACTATAGGTTTCTGTTTATTAATGTTTTTTTTGTAGGAGATCAGAATGGAACTAAAATATAAATTTAATGATGGTGGTAGGTCAAAATATTTTAAAGGTGAAACTGGTGATTGTGTTACTAGAGCAATCGCTATAGCTACTGGTGAAGATTATATGACTATTTATGACCAGTTTTTTATTCGCAATAAGCTATATAGTGAAACTAAAAAAACTAAAATAGCTAGACAAATGAAAAGCAGGTCTAATGGTTTATCACCTAGAAATGGAATTTATAAAGAAATTTATCACAAATATTTATTAGATAATGGGTGGAAATATATTTCTTTAGTAAAGTTTGGTTCTAAAGAAAGAACTAAATTAGATCAACTTACACATTTAGATAATATTATAGTTTGTATACCCAGACACATTATGACTATGCAAAAAGGTGTAGTTAACGATATTGGAGATACCAGATATTCTTATTGGGAACAAAGAGAAGTTAAAAAAGCTATAAGAACTGTTAATGGTTATTACACTAAATAAGTTGTATAAACCAATAAAATAATGTAGGTTTATAAATGATTTGGAGATCAAAAATGTATAAAACAATTTCAATAATTTTCGTTCTAGTATCTATAGGGGGGTGTTCTACAATGCCAATAGTAGATAGCAGGGGAAAATCATCTGCAAATATCAAAGGCGATATGAACAGATTCCATGATGACTATTTTACTTGTAAAAGCCTAGTTGAAGATCAAACCAATGCAGGTTGGGATATAGGTAAAACCATTTATAATAACCTTAGATGGAAAGTTTTATGGTTAAGTCCAAAGTTAAATACTCGCACAGACTTTGTTAATAGATGTCTTGAGGGTCGTGGCTATAATGTAATAAATAAATAATAGAGGATAAAATGGCTAATATAATAGATAAAATTTATGATAATACTAAAGATGGTGTTCCCAACTATTCAATAAATCTAATTGATGGAACTAGATTGTACTATAGGGGTGTAGTTATGAACCCTATGCCAAAGTCTGGTGATGCTATCAACTACACTATAATGAATGTTAAAACGTCAGCAAATGGCAATCAATATACTAACGTAAAAGATGTTCAAATTGCTGATAATAATGTTCAACAAAATAATGCACCTCAAACTTTAGGTAATGTTGTAAACAATTCAAACTTTACACCACCTGCAAATGGGTTCAATAAAGGCGATACACAAAGATTAGATATTTTTGTAACTGGTATTGTTGGTAGGTCAATGGGTTCTGGGCATTTTAGTGTTGAGGATATTGAAAAATTAACCAAAAATGCAGTAAGTGCTTTTAATGAAAACCTCAAAAAATTATAAAAAACTATTTGCCGACTTTTGGGGGTATCATGCAGACGATATTCCCATCTGTTGGGGTTGCTTTAGGCAACAAGCTGTAGATATACACCACCTTATACCAAAAGGCATGGGTGGGGTTAAAAACAACCGATTAAATAGGATTGATAATTTATTCCCAGTTTGTAGGTCATGCCATGATTTGGCACACAAAGATAAGTCTATAAACAAGGAATGGATAGAAAAGTTAAAAGAAAGAATTTATAATAAAGAGTGGGGTGATTTATATGAAAATAAAAAATGAAATTAAATTAAGTAACTTTGTTATCCATTGTAAAGAAACCAAATATTACAATGTTAATATAAAAGCTAAGAATTATGAGGAAGCAGAAAAAAGGTGGAAAAATATTGCTACAAGGCGAAATTATCAAACCCTGCATAATGAACTAGAAGTCATAAGCATAAGTGAAGAATAAAAGGGAGTTAAAATGAATAATTGTAATTTTGATGGCAGACTTGCAAAAGATGCCGAATTAAAAGAAGTAAGTGGATATAATGTTTGTAATTTTTCTATAGGAACTAATGTTGGTTATGGAGATAATAAAAAGACTTTATGGGTAGATTGTGCCATCTGGGGAAAGCAAGGTGAGGGAGCAGTTAAGTATCTTTTAAAAGGTCAGCAAATATTCGTAAATGGCGAGTTATCCACAAGAGAATATGAAAAAGATGGTGTAAACAAAACCATTCTTAGCTTAAAGGTTAATAGCTTTTCATTTGGTGCAAAACCAGTAAATGCACAAACTAATAATATTCCAAATCCAGACCTAAATGATGAGATACCATTCTAATGAGTGATATTTATTTAGTAGATTTTGAACCAAACAAGCTATCTTATCAGCAGGAAGAACTAGGAATTACATTTGCTGATTTAGATACTGCTGTAGAATTAATGAAAAAAGAAGAAAAAATGATTGTTGCAGAATTAACAGTTTACTTCAGCAGGCAAGGTGGTTACAAAAATATAACCGAATTAAATGGTTTAATTTATTCGGACACAAAGTTTAAGGATTATTTTGATAGATACGAAATGACCTTAAAAAAGAGGAATCAAGCTAAAATTAGATTTGAGTCCTTTAAAGCCTTTCGTGATGACCTAAGAACTAAGGTGGTTAATGAAAGGGAAATGGCAAAACATAATTTATAGAAAGGATTATCATGTCACAAACACAAGCAATCTTAGAGTACCTTAAAAAAGGTAACACAATAACTTCTTGGGAATGTATTCATAAATTTAGATGCACCAGATTAAGTGCCAGAATTTATGATTTACGAGATCAAGGTTATAATATAATCACAAATAACATCACCGAAAATGGCAAAACTTTCGCTGAATATACTTTGTTAAGCAGTACATTGTTAAAGGAGAAAGATTAATGTCGGATAAATATAATCTTGAGGAAGAATTAAACCAAAGAGAATTAGAGCAGGACAAAGAAAAAGAAACTGCAATGTTTAAACATTTAGCCGATATAGGTGTTATGGATAAACTAGTTTTTGCTCTAAATGAATATATTATTAAGTTTGGCAGGACTAGCAATGTTCACGATCAATGTTTTGATTTAAAACTACAAGTTCTTGAAAATAAAAAACATCTTCAAGAGTGGATTGACAAAATATGATAGAGCATTTTAAAAAGTTTGATAATTATGGGAAAGGTTTACTTCCATTGTCATTTAGTCATCTTAATGAATTTGCTTTTTATCGTGAAAGGTGGGCATTAAGGCGAATATTTGGCTATCAATTTCCAACATCTGCACCTGCTATTAGAGGGCAAGTTGTTGAATCTGGTATCAATATGTTTCTAAATGGAATACCTATTGAAGAAGCTAGTGAAAAGATGATAGCTGAATATGATGCTAATTGTTTAGAAATAAATGACCCTAAAATAGATGATGAAAGGGCAAACCTAGTTCCACTATTAGAATTAGGTACTAAAACCTTTCAAGAATATGCTTATAGGTGGACTTTATTGAACTATCAAAAAAAGGTAGAATTAGATATAAAAGGTATTCCATTCATAGGTTATACCGATTTTCATTTTGAAGATAAAAATACTAAAGAAGATTTTTTTATTGATTTGAAAACATCTAAACTTTTACCTCAAAAGATAAGTATTTCCCATGCTATGCAACAAGCTATTTATCAAAAGGCAACTAATGCTAAGCAGATATTATGGTATCTTAAAACCCCAACTAAAACTAAAGATGCTGAATATATTGCAATGACATTAGATGATTATGTTATGCCTATGAAAATATGTGAACACATAGTTGAAGTGATGGGTAATTACTTAAAAACTGTTAATAGTCCAGATGACATTAAAAACTCTTTGATACCGAACCCTGATAATTGGATTTGGAAAGAAGAAACTGTTTTAAATGCCAGAAAAGAAGTCTGGGGATATTAAACCAAAAAATCCCTTTAGGTTTTTGCCTAGAGGGGTTACAATAAACTAAATAGATTTGGAGATCAAAAATGTTTATAGACGAAAATTCAAAACCTAGAGAAAAATTAAAAGCATGGTATCTTTTCACAGAAGATTTCATTGCAGGTACTCAAGCCTTAACAAATGAGGAAATAGGCATATATATTAGATTGCTTTGTTATAACTGGAACAAAAGATGTTCTGGAATACCATGCGACAATACTAAATACTATAGGATAGCCAGTTGTTTTACAGAAAGTGAAAAAGAAAGTTGTCATAAAATTTTAGAACAATTTTTTATCCAAGTTGGTGAACATTTCCAGAATGAAAGACAGTTACAAGAGTATCTATTTATTACAAGAAGAATGGAAGCATCTAAGGAAAATGGCAAGTTAGGTGGTAGACCAAAAAAACCTAGCATAGAACCTAGAGTAAAACCTAACGCTAACCTAGATGAAACCCCTCCTACCCCTACCACTACCCCTACCACTACTAAAACCACTAAAATAAGTTATAATCCCTTTTTTCATAAGTTCTGGAATAAGGTTTCCAATAAAGTGAGTAAGGGCATAGCTGAAAAGAACTTTGTCAAGCTAGAGCAAGAGTGGATAGAAAAACCAGAAGAACTAGCAGATATGTATAATAAATATTATAATTCTGTTGAGGATAAACAATTTGCTAAACAACCTGCTTTCTGGTTATCAGCTAAAAAGTATGAAGATGAAAAACCAACTAAAAAAGAAGAACTCAAAACAGATCAATATTCTATGAGGTTAAAAGTTTTTAAAGAAGCAGTTGATAACAAAAAGGGTAGTGCCTTTGTACACAAATATGCAAAACAACACCCCTATGACGTTCAAAGAGCCATTAATGAGGGTGTATTTAGTAGAGAAGAAGCAGTAATTTATTTAGATATGGGGAGTTGGATATGATTAAAATAATTTCTATAAACTATCAAGAAACATCAGAACAAGCAGTAGCAAAACCACAATCTGCATTTAAAGAAATGCCAGAAGTTACACAATTAGATTGTCTTAATGATGCAATTAGTGATTTAGAAGAAATGCGAAAAAAATTAGAACATAAAATGAGTCCACTTGTCAAAAGTGTTTTATACGGAGATTAATATGAATGTAATAGATATTAGAAATCCATTAGAAAAGAAACGACAAACATATTTAGCTTTTTACAAAGATGGTATTTATGATGGCATATTAAATCAAAAGCCAGACCCTAGAAATAATTCATCAGCTTATTATAAAAAAGGTTTTGATGATGGTTTAAAATTGCTAGAGTTAATTAAAGAATATGATCTTGGAGATTGAAAATGTATGTAAACAGCGAAGTCAAAAACAGTTATTATGATTTAAAAAAACTTTTTAGGGAATTTAAAAATAAAAACAAACGACCTAAAACAGAAGATGAGGGTAAATTTGAAGATGTACCCAAAGAACTATCAGATAAAGACAAAGAGGGTTCTTATAAGTTTATTGGTTATATGGATTATTATTTGGGTGTAAAGTTCGATCAAGATAAAGATTTAGAAGTGCAACCATCTGGAGTTACTGCTAAAAATAGAAATTACGATTATGCTAATGCGAAGTTTGTAGGGAGTTTAGATTAATTTAAGAGGTGCAATCATACCATAGGGTAAGTTAACCCCTGCTCTATGGCTCTTAAATCAAGCCTAAAATGTATAAAATATAAAAATATGTAGCTTTTTTAGAAATAATTATATAAATCTTAATTACCTAACTATGGGGTAAATAGGAATGGCAAGACCAAAGAAATATAATATCGATACTAAAGAAGTTGTTAAGTTAGCATCTTATGGGTGTACAAATAAAGAAATAGCAGACTTTTTTGGTTGTTCAGCAGACCTTTTAGAAAAGAGTTATTCGGAATTTCTTAGAAAAGGGAAAGTTGACGTAAAAATAAGACTAAGACAACTGCAATGGGCATCTGCTGAAAGTGGCAATGTTACAATGCAAATCTTTCTGGGAAAGAATATGTTAGGTCAACAAGATAAGATAGAGCAAAATGAATTAGAAGAACCTTTAGTCTGGTCATCAGATTAATGGCATTAACCAAACCTCAAAAGAAAGTAATAAGTAACGAAGCAAGGTTTAGGGTTCTTATTACTGGTAGAAGATTTGGTAAAACATTTCTAGCGATTAATGAATTAGCAAAGTTTGCCAGTAAACCTAATCAAAGAGTTTGGTATGTTGCACCAACTTATAGACAAGCTAAAGCTATATGTTGGAATGTATTAAAAGAAAAAATGATATATCATAAATGGGTTAAGAACATAAACCATAGTGATTTGACTATTACCCTTAAAAACAATTCAACTATTACACTTAGGGGAAGTGATAACGAGCAATCACTAAGAGGTGTTGGTTTGAATTTCTTATGTATTGATGAGTTTGCAGACGTTAATAAAGAAGCATGGTTTGAGGTTTTAAGACCTACATTATCAGATACAAAAGGTCATGCTTTATTCTGTGGAAGTCCAAGAGGGTTTGGAAACTGGTCATATGAACTATTTAAGCAAGGTGAAACTAATAAAGAATGGGCAAGTTTTAAATATACTACTATTGAGGGTGGTAATGTAGATCAAGACGAAGTTGAACAAGCAAAACAAGATTTAGATATAAGAACATTTCAACAAGAATATGAAGCCACATTTGTTAATTATTCTGGAATGATTTATTATAATTTTAGTAGAGAAAGTAATATTATTGAAAAATACCAAAAAGAAACAGCAGTTTTACACATAGGTTTAGACTTTAACGTAGACCCTATGAGTGCTGTAGTTTGTGTTATAATTAATGAGAAAATTATAGTCGTTGATGAGATACAAATTTATTCCTCAAATACCCAAGAAATGTGTGAAGAAATAAGGAATAGATATAAAAATAAACAAATAGTTGTCTACCCAGACCCTAGTGCTAGACAAAGAAAAACATCAGCAGGGGGATTTACCGATTTAAGTATCTTGAAAAATGCAGGATTTGATGTAAAATGTAAAAATACAGCACCTTTAATTAGGGATAGAATTAATGCAGTTAATGCAAAATTAAAAAATGTTAATGGGAAAAATAGTCTGTTTATTGTTAAATCTTGCAAAAATGTTATTAAAAGCATAGAAAGACAAATATACAAAGAGGGAACACATGTACCTGATAAAGATAGTGGGTATGACCATATGAATGATGCTCTTGGCTATTTAATAGAGTTTAATTTCCCACTAAGACGTAATTTTGCACCTAGTCCAACTAAGAGGTGGAGTTAATGAATAGGGAAACACTTACACAAAAACACGATTTATGGCACTCAAATATAAGTAATTGGGAGTTTTATATAAGAAGCTATTTAGGTGGTAATGATTATAAAAATGGTTATTACTTACACAGATATGTTTTAGAATCGCCAGAGGAATATGACCAAAGAGTAAGGCATACACCCCTAGACAACCATTGTAAAAACGTAGTCCAGATATACACCAGTTTCTTATGGAGAGTACCACCATCAAGAGATTATGGTGATTTAGATAATGAGCCACAATTAACTTCATTTATTCAAGATGCTGATTTAGATGGTAGGTCATTTGATTCAGTCATGCGAGAAGTCCAGATGAATGCTAGTATTTATGGTAACTGTTGGGTTGTAGTTGATAAGCCACAATCTAATGCAAAGACTAGAGCAGAAGAACTTGCTCAAGATATTAGACCTTATATTTCAATATATACACCAGAAAACATAGTAAATTGGAATTATGCTAGATCAGCTAGTGGAAGATTTTATTTAGATTTGTTGGTACTTGTTGAAGATATAAATTCTGAAAGAGCCATAATCAAAGTATTCACAGAAGAAACTATAAGCACATATTCAGTAGAAGAATACGATCAACCAACATCAGAGGGTGAAGTCAAGCTAATTGAAGAAATACCTAACCCAATAGGAACTATTCCTGCTGTTAATGTTTATAATTTGCGAGGTAATAAACGACCTATTGGTATAAGTGATTTATCAGACGTAGCCTTTCTTCAACAATCTATTTATAATGATTATTCCGAGAAAGAACAATTAATCAGATTAGCTAACCACCCTAGTTTAGTTAAAACGCCTAATGTTGAAGCTAGTGCAGGTGCAGGTGCTATAATAGAAATACCAGAAGATTTAGATTCATCTTTAAAGCCTTATATAATCCAACCTAGTGGTCAAAACCTAGATGGAATAATGAAGTGCATACAAAATAAAGTTGATGCTATTGATAGAATTACCCATATGGGTTCTGTTAGGGCAACTGGTACACAAATAGCTAGTGGAATTGCCTTACAAACAGAATTTCAACTTTTAAATGCTAGATTATCAGAAAAAGCCGATTATTTAGAAAATGCAGAAGAACAAATCTGGGGTTTATTTGCTAAATGGTTAGATAAACAATGGAATGGTTCAGTTAATTATCCAGACACTTTTGATATTAGAGATTGGGCGAATGACCTGCAATATTTACAAATGGCTAAAGCATCTGGCATAAAATCAGAAACTTTTAACAAAGAAATAGATAAACAAATAGCAGAAGCAGTAATAGATGATAACGAAACTATGAAAACTATTAATGAAGAAATAGATGCTGTTAGAACTGTTAGAGGTCAATTCCAAACAACCGAAGTAGAGGGTCAAACAGTTGGCGAGGAAAGTTCCTAAAGATAAAAAGACTAAGATACCTAAAAAATATCTATCTGGTTTAAAAGGTGCAAAAAGAAATGCTAGAGCAACCTTATTAAAGCAGATTAGTTCTTTGTATAAGGCAGGTGCAAGAATACCAATGTCACTATTAAAGAAAAGGAATAAGTCTTAATGGCAGTAAAAAGGAAACCTTTATCAGCAAGAACTATTGCAACACTTAGAGCAAAAGCCAAAAAATCTAAGTTATTTAATTTAGCAGATTTAAAAGCTAGTTTTCGTAGAGGTCAAGGTGCATTTCTTTCATCTGGTTCAAGACCTAGAATACCTATGTCAGCATGGGCAATGGCAAGAGTAAACAAGCTAATTAGTCGTGGCAGGTCTGGTTCTTTTGATAAAGATATAATATCAAGAGCCAGTAAGCGTAAAAGAAAATGATGCTGATGTTATGGAGAAGCCTAAAAAAATATGTATTATTTGTAAGGTGTTTCTAATAGAGGTTTTGAAAGATGTTTATAAATGCCCAGTATGTAAGGCAATAGTTAACGAAAGATTAAATGATAGGTAATAATCCTGGGAAAACCCTAGTAAAAACAAGGACTTAGTATGGCATTATATAGAGGTAGAAACGTAGCATTAAATAAACCATTTAGATTGTCAGCAACAGAATCTAAAAGAAAAAAGTTTGGTGTTTATGTAAAGAATAAATCTACTGGTAATGTTAAAAAGGTTACATTTGGTGCTAGGGGAATGACCATAAAGAAAAACATACCTGCAAGACAAAAGTCTTTTTTAGCTAGAATGGGTGGGGTTTTAAAAGAAGTTAAAGGGCAAAAGACACTTTCACCTGCTTACTGGTCAATAAGGGCGTGGAAAAAGAACTTTCCATTATAAAATATGTCAAGAATTTTAGAAAAATTAGCCGATCAGCATGAAGAACGTATAATAAACGTATTATATAAGTTAGAAAATGATGTAGTTAATGAAATTACCAGAGCCACAAAAGGTAACTTAGTTTCTCAAAGATTAGCTATCCAGTTACAACCCAGACTAAGAACCATAATTGAATCCACATTTTTGAATGAAGCTGATCTAATAATTAATGATGATTATAATAAAATAGCAAAAGAAACATTAGATACTTTTGGGAAAATGCCAATTCCTGCAAAGTTTAAAAACCTAACAGATGTAGATTTAGCAACCATCAATGCCTTGAAAACCCAGTCATTTAGTGGCTTTGAAGATATAGCAGAACGATTTCTAAAGGTGATTAATGATGAGGTTTACCAAAGTACAATAGCAGGTAGACCATTTAACGATATGGTTAGTAATATCAAATCACATATCAATGGAGTTTATAAATCCTCAAATACTCGTGAGATAAATGAATTAGTTGATTTTGTTAACGAGAATAAATTTGATAGTGCAAAAAAAGCACAAGTAGAAGATGCAGTAAGGAAATTGCACACTCAATATGCGAGTGATAGGGCAGGAAACAATCTAAGACGTTATGCCAGTCAGATTGCTCACGACAGTGTTATGCAGTTTCATGGGCAGTTTACAGTAGCAAAAGCAAAAGAAGCAGGATTAAATCATTTTACATATACTGGTACATTAGTAAGAGATAGTCGTGAATTCTGTGTGAATATGCTGAATAAGACACTTACAGAAGAACAAATTAGGGATATGTGGAACACTAGGTCATGGCAGGGAAAGTCAACTGGAGACCCTTTTATTGTCAGGGGTGGTTATAGATGTAGACATACTTGGATACCCACAGACCCTGCATGGGGTGAAGAAACAGTAGATGAAGTGCCAGATGAACCAGTAGTTGAGGAAAGTGAACCAGAGTTAATAAGAAGAGGTCAAAGGTCATCATTAAAAAACCCCTTAACTTCTCAAGAACTTAATTTTGTGGATAGTGGTTTAATATCAAGCCAATTACAAAAACAAATTACTAGAAATGCAAAAGATGATAGATACCCACCAGTAGGAAATTCAAGATTTAATGAAACAAATGTTGGTAAGGTTACTGGGGTTGAAAAACTAGAAAATGAAATAGCAAGTCAATTAAATGCAGTTATGCAAGAATTAGATGAATTAGCAGAATTATATAATGTTCCAAAATTAAGGTCTATTACTGTTACTGCAAAGGGTAGAGCATTAATGTCAATGGGTGATGGGAATTTAAAAATAAACCCAAAGTATTTTAATAAAAACAATGTGGATAGAGACACAGAAGTATTTAGAAATGCTTTTACTGGTAAAGGTTACTATCAAAGAGAAGCCGACTTGGGGAAAAAGTTTAAAATTGGAGATAGTGTAACTAAAGAAAGAAAGAAAAAACCAGATACTTGGGTAAGACCACATAATGCTTTTTATTATTTTGATGATGAATTTGATAAATTTAGAAATGTTCTTTATCACGAATTTGCACATACAGTACATCAATTAAAAAATAGACCTAAACGTATTCCATTATATGAACAACCACCAATAGAAGAAAAATTAACTAATAAAGTTTTTGATGAGGGTATGTATTACAAAAAGGGTGCAACAAGGTATTCAACTCAAGACGTTCAAGAATGGTTTGCAGAAAATTTTAGCTTATATCATATGGGTAAAGAACAACTTGTAGACCCAAAATTTATTCAATTTTTAGAAGATGAGGTGTTAAAATGAGAGAAATAATTGGTGAAGCAGGTGATATTGTCGAAAAAAAAATTATCACAGTTAAAGATTATAAAAGATTTAGAGAAATAGGTAGGCAAATAAATGATGAAGAATTTTTATATTTTGCTAGTTATGATGAAAGAATGTTTTTAAGATTGCCAGAGATAGCAGAGAAAGAGGGTCATAATAATTGGTTAGAACCAGAAGATGACGATTAGTTGAAAATTAAAGAAGAAGATGCTATAAAGATACTACCAATATGGAGGTTTAAATGGAAGAAAATCAAGTAGAACAAACTGCTGAAACTCAAGAAGAAGCACCACAAGTACAAGAACAGCCAACCAATACATTTACCCAAGATGAGGTTAATAACATTGTTGAAAGACGATTAGCCAAAGAAAGGGGGTCTATGTATAAGAAACTGGGCGTTGAAGATTTAGATATTGCTGTAAATGCTGTAAAGACACAAAAAGACCTAGAAGAAAAGCAAAGAATTCAAAAGGGTGAGTTTGAGGAAATACTTAAAACAAGAACTCAAGAGTTTAATAAAGAAAAAACAAACTTAGAAAATCAGCTAAAAGATATTAAGATAAACAAGTCTTTATTATCATCAGCATCAAGGAATAAAGCTATTAATCCAGACCAAGTTGTAGAACTTTTAAAAAGCGATATTAAGTTAAATGAATCAGGGAATGTAGAAATACTTGATAAATCTGGATTAGCAAGATATAACAAAATGGGTGAACTTTTATCCACAGACGAATTGGTTCAAGAGTTCTTAACACAAAACCCTCACTTCGTTAGTGCTACCCCTAGTGGTTCTGGCTCGGTGTCAAATGTGGATAGGTCAGAACTCAACAAACCTTTAAATTTGAGTGATTTAGATATGAACAATCCAACGGATAGGAAAAAATATTCTGAATACAGAAAAATTAGAAATTCCAAACCTAGTACGATTGTTTTGAACAATTAAATGACATTAAATTTATAAGGAGTTAAAATATGTCAGGTGAAACAACCAGTTCAACCATTTCGGAACTATACACCGAGATAGTTGCAGAAGCATTATTCGTTGCAAATGAGCAATCAATAATGAGAAACCTTGTCAGAAACTACACTATTGTAGGTGGTGGTAAATCAGTAGAAGTACCGATTTATGGAGTAGTATCAGCATCAGCAGTAAGTGAAGCATCAGACCTTTCAAACACAGCTATAAACCCAAGTTCAGTTACTATTACAGCATCTGAAGTTGGTATTATGACAACACTAACAGACTTAGCAAGAAATTCAGCATCAAGAAATGTTGCAGGAGATATTGGTAGGTTATTTGGTGAAGCAATCGCAAAAAAAGTTGATACAGATTTGTCAGCTTTATTTACTGGCTTTTCAGAGGGTCAAGGTTCTGCAGGTGGCGAACTTACCATTGATGAAATGTTCAAAGCAGTTGCAAAACTAAAGACTGCAAATGTTCCTGCACCTTATTATGGTGTATTTCACCCAAAGGTCATGTATCAAATCAAAAAACAACTAACAAATACATTTGTTGGTAGTGCAGGTAATATGCCAGATTTAGGTAACGAAGCACTTAGAGCAGGATTTGTAGGTCAAATCGCAGGTGTCCAAGTCTTTGAATCTTCAAATATTTCTGTAGATGGTTCAGATGATTCAATCGGTGCAATCTTTTCTCAAGATGCTTTAGGTATGGCTATGATGCAAGACCTAAAGATTGAAAGTCAAAGAGATGCAAGTTTGAGAGCAGATGAAATTGTAGCAACAGCAGTATATGGTGTAGGAGAACTACACGATAGCTATGGTGTTAAATTAACTGCAGACTCTGCACTTTAATAATTAATAATATATGGGGTGGTCAATCCACCCCTTTTATTAAAGGGATTTAAGATGGAAACTGTAAAGCTATCAAATAAAAAAGGCGATATTATTGAAAGATTAAAAATACAATATGAGCCAAATGAAAAATTATGGGCAAAAAGAGGTTGGTCTTTATATGTTGAGCCTAAAGTAGAGCCTACACCAGAACCAAAAATAGATAATGAATGGAAAAAAGAAGAATCAATTATTGATGTAGATTCTTTTAACAACAAAAGTGCAAAACATAAAAAATCTAAAAAAAAGGGTAAGTAAATGGCTACATCTGAATTTGCAGTTGCTAATACCGATTTACAAAAGATACAACCAGATATATTAGGTTTTGGCATTACCGATTTTGGCGATCAATTACAATTTGCTGAAAATGATGTTTTAAGACGAGTTCGTGAAGAATGGTGGGAAAGATATAGGCATCAAGTCAGATATAAGGATATTACCAAAGTAACATCAGTTGAAATGACTAATAGCAAGCTAACAAACTCACAATGGACACAATCAGTAGTTTATTTAGCTTTATGGAAATATGCTTATCCAATTCTAACTAAATGGAAAGACCCAGATACTGGCGAGGGCAAAGACACATTCCAAGTTCAAATAGATTTCTATAGAGATAGATATGAAGAAGAATTTCAAGCTATTCTTAGAGATGGTGTTGAATATGATGAAGATGGTGGTGGTACTGTTTCAGATAGTGAAAAAGAATCATTACATCAGTTAAGGTTAGTTAGATAATGTCAGTTGATGTAAAAGTTAACGTAAATTCTATAGAAATAACTAATCTACTAAAGAAAATTAGTAGAAAACAAAAGGCAGTAATAACCAAATCACTTAATAGAGTTTCAAACATGGCTATATTGATGATTACAAAGCGAACACAAGCAGGTAAACTACCAGATGGGGGTAATATGAGGTCATATGCTCCATCTACTGTGAGAAGCCGAAAAAAGCGAGGTAGACAAACTGGTTTTGTTGATTTAACAGATACTGGTAAAATGTTTAGAAGTTTAGACTTTAAAACTGGTGGTTTAAAAAGCACATTATTTTTTGCTAATAAGGAAAGAGAAAAGATTGCAAGTTATCACGATAGTTTTGGAGTAGGCAAAAGAAAGACAACAAGACCTTTTTTTGCTATAGGTAACAAAGAAGAAGATAAAATAATTAAAGAATTTCAAAATTTTTATTTTAAAGAAATGAAATTATGAGCAAAAGAGAAAACATAGCTAGTGATATAATCACAAAACTTGATGCTGTAACAAGTCCTATTGAGTTTAAAAAGATTACTAGAGAACCTTTTGAAGTTGAAGAATTAAGTGATGCCCAGTTTCCTGCAATGTTTATACAAAGTGGTGATGAAACAAGGGAAGTATTAAGCATAGGCGATACTGGAGCAGGAACATATCGAGGTACAATAGATTTTTTAATAGTTGCTTTTGGTAAAGGCACAACAACAAATATAGATACTGTTAGAAATCAAATTATAGAAGTTGTTGAAGAAACTTTAGATAATGATATAACTAGAAATGGTAATGCAATAGATACCCAAATAATAGAAGCATCATCAGACGAGGGAACTATTTATCCTTATGGTGGTGTAAGAATAACAGCAAGGGTTGTTTATGAATTTACTAGAGGGAGTGCATAATGGCTAAAAATGTTACTATGAAAAAAGGCGAAACTATTATAAAATGTTCAGAAGACCAT
>Ga0129327_10000434_pt1 | contig 25491 bp, 12 predicted proteins | sample CPBDNA_6_FD_111799 | JGI IMG/M metagenome (GOLD analysis project Ga0129327, IMG submission 111799) | Freshwater to marine salinity gradient microbial communities from Chesapeake Bay, USA - CPBay_Spr_31_0.8_DNA | ecosystem: Environmental > Aquatic > Marine > Coastal | place: USA: Chesapeake Bay... | reverse complement strand
GGTACTTCAAGCCTGATGGTTGATGGCGTGATGATCCACGAGTTCCGCCATGTGTTTAACACTTCTGGTGCAACTACTGGTACTTCTGGCAACGCTGGCGCAGCTGGCTACAAGTGGGGTGCTGACGCTGACGTAGTTGGCGGACGTGCTCTGTTCTGTGGTGCTCAGGCTCTAGCTCTAGCTGACATCGGTCTGCCTGAAATGGTTGAAGATACTTTCGATTATGGCAACCAGTCTGGTATCAGCGTAGGCAAGATCTTTGGTCTCCGTAAGCCTAAGTATAACAGCGACATTAGTGGCTCTATACAGGACTTCGGCATCATCGCTCTAGACTCCGCACAGTAAGACAATCGCCCCCTCTTCGGAGGGGGCTTTCTTTTTTTATAGGAACTAATCATGAAGATTGTAAGTAGCAAAGCACTACGAGTGTGCACCAACGGCGGCACAGTGGTCCTGTTTGAACCAGGTGTACCCCGAACAATCGCCGAGGAGATTGGCTTACTTGCCATCCAGATGGGCGCAAAAGAATACAACGGAAAATACGTCGAAGAACAAAATGCTGAAGAAGCAGTGTTCGAAGAAGTAGTACAAGCGGCGCCGGAAGTAATGTCAGGAGATTTAGTGACGCTATTAGAAAAAATGATGGACGAAGGTGACCCCAAGAATTTTAAAGCAGATGGCTACCCAAAGGCCTCAGCAGTGAACAAAGCCATAGGGCGTACTGTCACTACTGACGAGCGGGAAGCAGCCTGGGAATCAATACTTAACTCATAGGTAAAGCACGATGGCAGTCACAGTACAAAGCGTAATCGACAGAGCACAAACTGTGCTTCAAGACACAACTGGCGTTAGATGGCCTGTAGTAGGTGAACTAGTGCTGTGGATCAACGACGCCCAACGCGAGATCGCGCTGTTAAAACCAGACGCATCCGCAGCAAACGATACCGTTACCCTCGTTGCTGGTACTAAGCAGACAATCCCTGACGGTGGTAACCGCCTACTAAAAGCTGTGCGCAACATGTCTGCCGGTATTGGCGGCGCGGGCCGCAGGGCTGTCCGTTTGGTAGACAGAGAGGTTTTGGATGCACAGACGCCAGACTGGCACGACCCGTCTGTTGCTGGTGATGCGGCGCATGCCGCTGTAGTGAAGCACTACATTTATGACGAGTCCAACCCACGTAATTTTTACGTGTACCCAGGTGTATCTGGTAGCGCGTATTTGGAGATCATTTACTCCGCAAACCCTACGGTGGTTGATCAAGCCGGCGACCTGTCTATCCCAGATATCTTCGCTAACGCAATCATGAATTACGTTTTATATATGGCTTATATGAAAGATGCAGAATTCGCTGGCAATGCCAACCGTGCTAGCAGCCACTACCAGCTATTTACAACTTCAGTGACCGGTAAAGGCCAGATAGACGCGATTACTAATCCAAATATGGAACGCAGACAGCAACCACAAATGGGGTAACGCATGACGGTCGAGTTTTCGGATTACATACCTGATGTTGCGATAGTTGTTGGTAACTGTCCTGAGTTCTCTATTGAGAACGCTTTGCGGAGCGCCACTGTCGAATTCGCTGAAAGATCAGAAGTCATCCAAGCTACTAAGAACATTAGTGCGGCGGTTGGTGTAAATACTTACCTCATCCCTTCCGCCCCTAACTTCATCCACAAGATTTTGTGGGTGTCTTACAAAGGGAAAGAGGTTGAGCCTGTAACTGAGGCTCTACTCAACGACCGCGTGCCTGGTTGGAGCACAGATGATCAGACTGGTGACCCACAGTATTACTTCACAAGCGGCGTTAATCCGATGGAACTTGTCGTCTGGCCGGCCCTTGAGACAACCGATCATAATTTAAAAGTACATGTAGTACTCAAGCCTGCAAGATCTGCGACCAGTGGTCCCGATGACGCGATGATGCCCTTCAAGGACGCCATTGTGAACGGCGCTATACAGCGGCTCCTAAGAATCCCTAATAAAGACTGGTCAGACCTAACGTCTGCGGCTGTCTACCAAAAGCTATTTTTGCAGGGCTGCGAGGAAGCGAATTTACTAATGAAACCTAATCGACCAATAGCTAGGAAGGTTAAGTATGGCGGAGTTTCAGGTGCATGGCGAACTAGGCGCGGTAGATATGGTCAAGGCGGATAACCCTGTCGAGACACCTATCGAGGACAACGTAGATTGGGTAGTCCCCGCGATAGAAGAAATTTTATCAGAAAACCCGCAGCTGACTTTTACAGCCGCCGACGTTTTTCTAGCCTGCGCACAGAACCAGGCAACGCTTTGGACAACTGACGAGGGATTGGTCGTCACTACAGGTGAGACAGACATATTTACTGGCAAGCGGACAATGTTGATCTGGCTTGCTTGGGCGAAGGAACGCGGGAATAACCTGGTAGCTGAACATCAAGAATTTTTTAAGGACCAAGCCAAATTAGGTGGGTTCTCAAAGTTAGAAGTTAGGTCCGCAGTACCTGAGTTAAAGGATTACATCCTTTCTCAAGGTTGGCGGCTCGATACCATTGTTTACACGAGAGATGTTTATGGGCAGTAAACCAAAGAAAGAAGATTACGAGGCGACAGCGTCTGACAAGGCACTTGCTAGTCAGAACCTAAAAGACTGGCAGAAGTTTCAAAATCTTTACAACCCAAAGCTTTTAGAGTTGAAAGACAAAGCTGCGTCAGGTGATGTAACTGCAACTCTCAAGGGGCGTGCTAATGCAGACACAATGCAGAAGATATCCGCGCCCAGCTATATCGCTGCTACTAAAACAGACAATGCAGGTCTTATAGGGTCAGCGCTGTCTGGGCAGCTAGGCGACGCCGGTTCAAAAGGTAAAAAATACCAGAACGATTTAGAAACAAGCATTCTCGCTACTCGCCAAGGCCAAGCGGGTGTGGCTAATCAGGGGTTAGCAGCGCTTGCGAAAATGGATACCAATGAGCGCCTCGAGCAGATTAAGAATAAACAAGCAGTGGATTCTGCGAGAAACGCCATGACTGGAAAGTTAGTTATGGCTGGAGTTTCAGCAGGCAACGAAATGGGGGCATTTGGAACCGGTAAAGGCTCCAAGTTCTTAAGCGGCTTCACTGATAATCTCAATTCTCAAGGTAAAGGCTAATGACAAACCAAACAAGCAGCCTTGGGGTGATTGAACCTGATCAGCTGATCCCGCAGGACGCTGAGGAACCAACAGGTACTCGCGTTAATCAGACGCGTACAGGCCGCGGCACTGGCGGCAACAGCGGTATGGGTTTTTCTGGCTTAGGCACTTACAACGAGCGCGGTCAGGTTGGAGCATACGGTTATGGCGCTCCTAGTTCGTCTGACCCAGATGCTATGTTGGCGTATATGACTCGCGCCGACGCACAAGCCTATGAGCGGGACTACGCGCAGTTTGAGCGAGATATGCTGGATCGGGCTAGCAACGACAAAAGCCTCATCGATGATGCGCGCACTGACTCTCAAATGGCCTCTACTCTTGCGAGCGGAGTTGTCGATCGTAACCGATCAAGATACGGCGCGAATCTAACACCCGCCCAAATGCAGCAGCAGCAGCAGTCTTTCAAAAGAGACACGACGCTTGGCAGCATCCAGTCGCTTCAAGACGCGCGGCTTTCTCAGCGTGATCTTAACCAGGACATGCTCGGGAAGGTTATTGATATTGGGCAAGGGGTCTATCAGCGATCTATGCAAGGCATGACGGCAGCCGCTAGTAACAAGAAGGCGCTAGATAACGCATACGCATCCGCAAAAGCGCAGTCAAAAGCAAACACATATTCCACAATTGGAAGCTTAGGAAGCGCTGCCATCATGGCTGCAGTTTTCTTATAGAGGTTACGAAATGGCTATAGATATTTCTTCGTTCGCGGGCGGCATGAGCTCTGCAGCACAAGGCTTCCAAGGCATGATGGATGGCGCGCAGCGTCGACTGCTAGTTGAAGAACAGAACAAGCGCGCAAACGATCAAAATCAGCGTGCCGAGGATCAAGAAGGACGCGCGTCGGAGCTATCTGTATACGAGAAGTCGCTTCGGGAGCGTAACGAAGCAGAGTTTACAAACCAGGCAGACCGTGCGGCTCAGGGCGAAGTCCGAGCGCAGAATCAAGAAGGCCGAACAGAAGAGCTGTCTAAATACACTATTGGCCAACGACCCGTTTTAGAAAAACGAGCCGAAGCCACAGAGCAGCGTGCAGTTAATACAGATGTCCGCATGAACAATCAGGATAGTAGGTATCAGCAAACATCTGATTTCGAGGCGCAAAAAGAAGGCGAGCGTCGGATACAGAACTACAACGAGCAGCTTCTAGGGCAGTTAGCCACGACAGAAAGTTATGGGCTAGGTGATCCCACTACGATCAACGACCCTGTTGCTCTAGCACAAGAGCGGCCAGAGCTAGTACGCGACATGCTCGACCGCCACAAAAAATATCAGTTCGCTGTCATTAACGGCGAGCGCGTTGAGATTGACGTTATAGGTTTTAATGTCACTGACACAGCGGTGATACCACGTATCGCAAATGCTGAGACGGGTGAAGAACTCACCCCCACTGTTGGCGGCACTGATGCCGATACAGATACAGTTCTCATGCAGAGCCACAAAGATTTCAGCAAACTCTTAAACAACGAACTTGTATCAGCGCTAAACAACGGTGGTGACAAGTCCTCTGTCTATCAAAGTTCGCTCGTGAGGTCAGGCGGTCTGACTGCCGCACAAGAACAAAAGCGTAAAGAACAAAAGCTACGCGACACCCTGATAGCACAAAATACGAGTAAGTACGCAAATTCCCCAGAGGCAACAAGGGCTTATCTGGGCATAGTAAACAACGCATCAATGGAAGACCTTCTCGAGATCTACCGAGATCAAGGCGGCGACCCAGCAGCGCTAGAGCAGGAGCAAACCACCGCTAAAGATGCAGAGCGCAGCCAACTAGACCGAACAATAAATCCTAGCGGCGAAAGAGCTGTCGGCCCCGCTATACGGCAGGCTATGGCAAGACGCGGCATGACTAATCCGGGCGAATGGGACCTGAAGGGCGAGATTGAGAGCTCAACTAGCGACATACGCAGCGCAGGCGGTAAGTCCGGCTTTATGGACGATCAAACCGAAGAGGATTACAAACTAAATACCGCTGCTGAGAAGTGGTATGACGACAATACAAATGACCTTGCCAAGAAGATGTTTACTAACCCTGCCATTAAACAGAAGTTTGATGAGCTAGGACCTGCTGATTTCTTCCGGCAGTACGGCGTCGATACCGACGGCGGGCAAGTCGACCCTAAAAACATGTTGTCCTCTATCCAGCCACCTCCATTTGAACTTACTCGAGACAGCGTCATCGAGGCAATTACTGACCAGGCTAAGCAGCCTACCCAACAGCAGCGTATGGATATGGTGCAGTTCTTAAAAGACAGAGGGATCGTTACTGATGAGAAATTCAGGGAAGGTATTGCAGACGGCACACTACCCTCTGATGAGGCTCTTGCTGCCATTTGGACAGCAGCCTCTTTCAGTCCCGGTACACCAGCAGAGCGCGTAGCCCGCGCGCAGGAATTAACTAACCTCGCCGCGCGTGGTGATACTAAAGTCGGCGTTTCACAGCAAAACACGATGGATGAGAAAGTGCTTTCACGAGAGGCTACTACCAGCAACGCTAGAATTACTGCTGCTGCGAAGGTAGACGCTGCTGAACTTACTGAGGCGAAATCAGGTTCAGAGGCTTACTTCAACACGTACCAAGCGGCTATTGCTGGGAAAGAGCCTAGTCCAGAGCTTTCCACCACCGTGTCACGAACGCTGCCTGGAGTTATGCGGAAGCTAAAGCAATCAAAAAGCATAGAAGCAAAGCGTGAATACCTTAGCGCGATTAACCCTGCATTAAGCACAATCCTCCAAGGTAATGCTGTTAAAGAAGGCATTTGGGATAAGTTTACAGGTTTGTTCAGCGATGACGTAGATCTCGGGCAAGTCAGCGACTTTAACCTGGAATTTGTGCGTATGGGCGATGACAACAGTATCGTCTATGCACCCCCAGGTGGCCAAGCGGGTAAGCCAGTCCCCCTGTCCCTACTCATGGACACCGATGCGAACGTCGCGAAGTTACTTACGCTAGCTGCACAAATCAATGGAGGCTAGACCTTGGCTGAAACAGATCTATTTAACGAGCTTGTTTTCGGTGAAGAGAAAGACGCCTCACAGTTTGCAGATGCCCTAAATACTAAGACAGAAGCTGTTGGTCCAGATGGGCTAATTGATACTTTTGTAGCAGGCGTTAAGTCTGGTGCGAAGGGTCTATCGTCTGACTTAGAGTACTTCAAGGCGGGTGCGCAAACACTCATTGGCGATGAGAAAGGCGCAGCTGAAAGCGTCAAAGACGCTCGTGCTCTTGAGCAACTTGCCGCCTTGCCGATGGAGCAGATAGAAACGTTTGCTGACTTCCTAGAGAACCCTACGTTTGATGGCTTTCTAACCCAGGTCGCATCAGGCACAGGCCAGATACTTCCTAGTGCAATAAGCTCTATCGGCTCTGCTGGTGCAGGCGCTGTTGCCGCTGTTGGTCTTCGCTCCGCATCGGGGCAGACTGCTAAGCACTTATCCAAAAGACTCATCCAAGAAGCTGCTGAGGCTACGGCCAACGGTACAGCTGACGCTACGCAAAAGAGAATCGCTCAGGGCGCATATGAAGCACTTCGTGAAGCCTATACAAAACGCAAAAGAGGTGACTTAAAGAAAGGCGCAATCACAGGTGCCTACTCAGCAGAATACGCACCGCTCACCGGCGGAAACATAAACGAAGCGTTAGAATCGGGTGAAGAGCTAGATCGCGGGACAGTTTTGAGAGCTGGCGCAGTTGCTATACCGCAGGCCGCTGTAGGCGTGTTAGGTGAGGTTGGCTTGGCGAAAATGCTGGCCAGCATGGCGACAAAGAAAGCCGGATCAAAACAGTCTATCTGGGCGAAGTATGCAAAAGACTTTGCGCAAGGTGGCGCAACTGAGGGCACTGCTGAGGTTATACAAGAAGGTATTGCTGTCACAAACCGTCAAGACCTTGACCCAACTTACTCTGACGCTGACGCCAAGCTGCGACTGCAACAAGCTGCCTTTACTGGCTTCTTCGGCGGCGGCGCTATAGCTGGTGCAGGTTCAATAGTAGCGGGCGCTGTTCAATCAGACGTACTAAAAAATGCCCCCGCAGCAGTCATCGATAAGTCAATGGAGATGATGGACCAGCTCAAAGAGATGGTCACCGCTAGAACAGTTGCGGAAGACGTAGTAGGCGATGTTGAGCCTGGGCAAACTACCCCAGAGTCAGACCGTGACATTTCTGCACAGGTCGACGCAATGCTGGATGACTCAAGCAGCAAAGAAGCTGTGTGGGTCTCTGGCACAAAACCTGACAAAAGATTCTCAGTGCGCCGAGGTGTGATCAAGCCAATAACTGTCAACGGGAAAGAGGCATACAGTGTTTTTGTCCCAGGACGCGGGACGCTTGTTTCTAAGACATATGATCTAGCTGAAGAAGTATTATCGGGTAACGCGTCAGATGCCGTGCTCGCTGCTGCACTTGGGTATAGCTCAGTAAAAAGCGTCAACGATAGCGTTGTAGTGCGCGCATATGACAAGCAAAACGACATCGTATCTGAACAAACTGCGACCACTGAAGGGCTACCAGAAGCAATCGCTGCAGCTGAAAAGATAGCGCCTACGGGTGGACGCGTAGAACAACTGTCACCAGAAGAAGCTCAGATAGACCGACAGAAGCGCGCCGAGCCAGACGTGCAGTTTATGGATGAGACTGATCCGCTAGAAGATGGTGCTACGGATGTGGATAGTGCTAATGAGTTCACGCCAGAAGTTCGCACTTATACTTTTAACAAAGGTGGCAAAGCCACTACTGAGTACCAGGGTGTTGATGATAATTCGTTTGAAGGTATAGACACTGCCCGCGCTGAATATGAAGCTGAGTTTGGTGTCTTACAGAACTGGAGCACCCCCTTCTACCAACGGATGTCTCAATCGTTACTCAAGACCGCTACTAAGCTGCAAAAAACAAACCCAGATGAAGTTGTTGATGTGAAGATCAATACTGATGGTTCATATCGCATTGATATTGAGACAACTCCTGATACTCAAAAAGTTCGACTAAAAGACCCAGTAACAAAAGAAGAGTCAGAAGTCTCTATCGGTGAGTTCTTAGAAAAATCAATTGCTCAAGCAGCGAAGAGTAAGTTCCGTAACGTCCAAGTGAAAGAGCCGGGTTCTGATACGTTTACGTCAGTTAACCTCGTTGATTTGACTAACGCAGGACGGCGCCTTAACGAAGCAGATTCAGGCTCATTTACAGAAGGCGGCACCGTAGCGTCACAACGCCAAGGGCTGCTCGCCATGCTGGGTCAGCTAACGATGTCGGGGTATGAAGTAGAGGTCCAAGGCGTACCCATTCAAACTCTACTAGAGACTATAGAGAACCCACGTAAAAAATTGCCTGATGGTTTTAAGAAAATCACAGCAGGTTTTAACAGTAAAAAACCTGTATCCCTGGATACGCTGCTAAAGCCGTATGTCCCAGGCGCAGCTGTTGAGAATACAGTCGAAGTCGATGTTCAAAACGAAGTAGAAACCCGACAAGAAACTATACTCAGAGACGTTGAGGGGAATGAGCTCGGGCGTGAGCGCACTGACCCTGATAGCACACAGACAGACTTGTTTGCTGGTCTACAGAGCGATGTGACTGTTGTTGATTATCCAGACGCTAGCCAGACTGAAGATGTAACAGTTGAAGAAGCAATGGAGAGGCGACAGCAGGCTGACCCGATTACCAACACTGATGAGATCGCAGAGAACTCAGCTCGGACATTTGACGGCGCACCATTGTCGCGCCTGAATATAGAAGAGGTCAGAGACGGAATTAACACCACCCAGAGCCGCCCTCGGGGTGGCGGACCTTCCACGGGTCCAGCGCGCCCTGCGCCAACTGTTAAATTCAACAACAGCATCACGTTCCCATTCGGTATGGGCAACAAGATGATGGCAGAAATAGCGGAGCGATTGCACAGAGCTGTAGGCTTTAAGACGCCGATTGCGGTGATTAGCATAAAAGAATTTGACGCGGCAATAAGAAAAGACCTGCGTTCTCTGGTGCTGAAGAAAACCAGCGCTGACGGGAGGCTTGCTTTAAGGCAACTATATGCCTTGGACCTTGGTGACACAAAAGCTGTAGGCGAGTTTATCCAAGGCTTAGTACGTCGGAAGCTGCTGACTAAGCGAGCAGCTGACTGGGTAGCTACTCAGACCGACGCGACCATCATCGGTGAAGACATCGTTATGGGCTCGGCATTTACGGTAGTCAAACCATTCACCACTGATCTAATGGTTGCTCGAGAGATAGCGACCCATCTGCGTGCGTCCTTGCCTAAAGAGAACACAATACGTGGTTCTCATAAAGCATATAAAGGCGGCTCAATCATTACCGTTGATGATTTACACAACACGAACGAGGCTGGGTTAGCTATGGTGCTAGCGCATGAGCTCGGGCACGCGCTGTATAAACAAGACCTGGACGGCCTGTTTGAGAACAAAGCTTTATACGGCCGTATGTGGAAGGCGTTTGAAGCAGATCGCCAGAAGGCGAACGACGAAGGCAAGCCGATCAAGCAGTGGAACGAAGTTGGTTTTGAAGAGTGGTACGCGGACCAGGTAGCGGCCTGGACCAGAGTTGATATGGAAAAAGACGCGTCGAAGAAGAGCCGCGGAGTTGTCGACGCACACTTTAAGAAGCTAGTACTCGAGTTTAAAAAACTTTGGAAAGCACTTAGCAATCACCCCTTAATGCGTCGCCAGGGCAAGCTAGATCAAACTTTCTCTGAGTACATGGGCGAAGTTACAGAGCGACGCAACGCGGTGGCCGTTCAGCTACCCGAAGGTGCTACGCAGACCGCAGATGGTAAGGTTTCATATCGTACTGCTCTGGGCTCAATAGAGCTGGATATACCGTCCGAAGTACCTTTTGAACAGAAAGCTACAGCGAGGGCTGTTCGTGAAGAGATAGACACGATAGTTGGTACTAAGCAGGCCGCAGCGAAATGGGCCAAGTTCTTTAGGTCACTCGGCAAAGACTTTGCCCGTAAGCACCCTTCTCTTATGGAATCCCTAAAGTTCGTACTGAGCGCGGACACCGTACTACGACTCATCGACCCCACTGGAACAGTCGCGGATATGTTTTACGTACCGTCGAATACAAAAGCAGGGCTCGGTTTTGTTAAACAGCGGCAGCTTGTGAGAGATAAGATGCGCGCGGACTTGTTCGACATCATAGGTACGGACTGGGATAACGAAGTTACCCAGAGGCTTCTTGCAGAAGCTGAGTCAGGGCGACCTACAGCAGAGCTTTCACCGAAGGCCCAAGAAGTTCGAAAGTTCTTGGAGCGTATGCACACTGAGTACATAGCCCCGTCCAATAGCGATATTGGTTTTATCGAGAACTACTTCCCAAGAGTCCTCGATTTAGCAGAAGTGGCTGCGAATCCTGAGCCATTAATTCAAGAGATACTCTCGAAAGATCCAAATGCGGATGCTAAGAAAGTTAGAGCCTCACTATCTCGTTTAGAGAAGTACCAGGCAGCGATTCTTAATGACGAGGGCAATGTAGATATAAAGCCAGAAGACGTGTTTGAACCCGCACAGGATGCAGAGAAAGCTCTGATTCTAACGAAGGACATCTCGCCTGAACGGTTGCGAGAGCTCGGTTATGTATTGCCACCCGAAGTCGCCCTCCTCTCCTACATCGATCGGGTAACGAAACGGGTCGAGTGGAATAAGCACACTAAGCGTGAAGACGGCACCAGCAAACTAGCTGATGCTATGCAGCAGATGAATGCTCGCGAACAAGAGATTCTTCTCTCAATTACAAATGCGTATCTTGGCAACATAACGCCGATGGAACCATTCTGGCGGAAGATGAACAGCTATGCTCAGCTAATCCAGACTGTGACAATTCTGCCTTTCGCTTTCTTTGCATCTATTCCTGACTTCGCAGGGCCGATAGTTAATACCCGAGAGTTCAACGGTTTTAACATGTTCGGCAAGCAAGTTATGTCGATGATTAAAGATAAGGGCGAAGCAGAGCGACTTGCTAACGATATTGGCGTGACTATGTCTGAAGCGGCCGCGACAGCATGGATGTCACAAGCAGACGGTGAGCTACTAGACCCCTCGGTGCGAGAAGCTACTGAGAAGTACTTTAAGTACATTGGTTTAGATTTCCTGACTACGCTGTCACGCCAGTTTGCGTCTGGTATGGGTAGACAATTTATTCTTGAGCATGCAAATCACCCTACTAAAAGGTCAGAGCGTTACCTAAAGCAGTTAGGCCTAACTGCCGAACAAGTGAAAGCCTGGGAAGCCAGCGACTTTGACTTAGGTACTGAAGATGGAAAGGCAGTCAAAGAAGCCTTAGTTAGATTCGTAGAGAGCTCAGTGCTTAGGCCTAATGCGGCTGAACGACCTATATGGGCCAATGACCCTAGATACGCACTTATTTGGCAGCTGAAGTCTTTCATCTACTCTTTTAACAAAACCATTTTAGGTGGATTGGAACGAGAGTTTGTGGCCAGGCTTGCTGAAGACCGCAACTTAATTTCAGCTCTTGTACCAGTCATGTTCCTTACAGCTGCTGCATTCCTGCCGCTCGCCGCACTGGGACTTGAATTGCGTGAGTATGCGAAGGTCGGGTTGAGCTATGCAATACCTGGTATCAATGGCAGCACTAAGTATCTCAGGTCTGATCGTATGGACTGGGGTACTTATATGACTGAGATCTGGGACCGCGCAGGATTGAACGGCCCAATATCTTTGTTGTATTCAGCGCAAAGGTCTTCGGACTGGGGCAACTCTGGTATAGCAACACTGCTCGGGCCAACAGCGGAGTCTGTAGAAAAAATCATTGGAGACTTCCCAAGATTCGATACGCCCGTAACCGACAGGATTACGCAACCGGCAGGCGCTGTTGGCGCTGCTGCAGGTATAGCCGCATTCGGTCCACAAATAGTAAAGGCAATACTATGAGCATATTTACAGCATTACTCGGACCCGTTGCAGATTTAGGTAAGACTTATCTAAGTAACAAGGCCCAAGAAAAGCAGGCTATCCACCAGCGTAAGATTACAGCAATCAACAACGATGCTGACTGGGAAAGCAAGATGGCTGGCGCCTCAGCGAATTCGTGGAAAGATGAGTACCTAGTAATTTTGCTCACCTCGCCTGTGGTTGCGATTATGTATGGCGCGATGGCGGGCGACGTAGAGATTATAGAGCGTGTCCAATTCGGCCTCGCAACTCTTGAGCTTCTTCCTGACTGGCTTTCGTACTTGCTGTACGTGGCGGTGACGGCGTCCTTCGGCGTGAAAGGCGCGGACAAAATAATGAAGATGCGAGGTAAGTCGTGAACGACCCAGAAACGAACAGACGCTTTGATCGACTAGAAGTAAAAATAGATAAGTTGACTGAGGTGCTGACTAACGTAGCACGAGTCGAAGAAAAGCTAGTCGGTGCGGATGCGCGGCTGAAGCGTCACGAGTTCCGGCTAGATGAAAGTGAAAAGAAATTAGAAGAGGTAGCTGAACTAGCTGCGTCTAATGCCAATACAGCTAAGTTCGGCAGCGCGGTGCTTGCGTCAGTATGGACTGCGGGGCTCGGATATATCGTTTACTTGTTTAGAGATTAATATGACTGATTTTAAGTACTTCAAGATAGAAGACTTCGACTGCCAAGAAACCGGAAGCAACGGTATGCAGGAAGGCTTCATCCACGCCCTGGACCAACTCAGAGGGGCCTGCGGTTTCCCCTTCCACGTGACCTCGGGATATCGCGATCCAGAGGGTCACAGCATTGAGAAAGCCAAAGATAAGCCCGGCACACACGCTCAGGGAATTGCCGCAGACATAGCAGTGAGCGGCGGTGCCCAGCGACGAGCGATTGTTAATCATGCGCTAGCTATGGGTATGTCTGTTGGCGTAGCAAAAACCTTTATCCACATCGATATCCGCAAGACTACACCGGTCCTTTGGTGTTATTAAGGAGTGGCACATTATTAGCTAAGCTAATATAATAGTAAAAAGATGAGCTCACGATTATGGCGTATTTCAAGGTTCAGCAATTCAAAGGTATGGTGCCGGCGGTTAGCCCTAAACTTCTCGCTGAAGAATTTGCTGTGCATGCGAAAAATGCTGATTTCGCTTCTGGGCAAGTTGGCCTGCTCAATACAAATAACGTTGTAGAGACCCTTACTGGTCCTGCACGGAAGTCGATTTATTTAGACAAAAACAATAACTGGTTTCAGTGGGATGACGCGAACGTCAGCGTTGTGGAAGGCCCGATACCCGACGACACACAAGGTCGATTGTATTGGAGCGGCGAAGATTACCCACGAGTTGGTACTGCGACTAGTATGATTAGCGGGAGCACTTACCCAGCCGTAAGTTACAGGCTCGGTGTTCCAGCCCCTCCGAATCCACTTCAGCGCACCAAGACAGGCACTGCTGATGAAGCGCAAACGCCGAACGATGTTTCTTACGTGTATACGTTTGTTACATCTCTCGGGGAAGAGGGGCCACCGAGTCCTCCGACTGCAGTAATCGAACTTACGGATGCTGAAGATGTAGACATCACTATGCCTACTGGAGATCAACCCAGCGGAGATTACTTCTTCTCTACAGGCGCTAAGAAACGCATATACCGATCGAACTCTGGTTCGACTAACACCACGTTTCAGTTCGTCGGCGAAGTTAACTTTACGGCCACGACTTTCACAGACACGCTGTCTTCGCATGAGCTAGGTGAGGTTCTACCCAGTGGTACTTGGATTGGCCCACCTGACGATAATAGTACCCTCTACCCTAGTGGACCTCTTCAGGGCTTAACCGCACTAGCCAATGGCATGTTCGCGGGGTTCAGCGGCAAACGGTTGTGTATCAGCGAGTCTTATTTGCCACACGCGTGGCCGATTGCTTATCGGATAACTTTAGATGAAGAGATAATCGCTATCGCTACAACTGGTAGCGGACTTGTATGCCTCACTAATGATTCGACTTACTTTGTAGTGGGTTCAGATCCATCTGCACTGTCTTCTTCTAAGTTAGATATAGCGCAGGCGTGTGTAAACAAAGACAGCGTCGTAGACATGGGCTCGTACGTTTTGTACGCAGGACCTGACGGGCTCGTAGCTGTATCCGGCGGTGAAGCCCGAATCGTAACTGAAGGGCTTGTCACACCTAAGCAGTGGAATGCTGATTTCTCCCCTACAACTGTTAAAGCATTTAAGTACGAAGAGACTTATGTGGCCTTCTACTCACAGGGGGGCGTAAACCAGGGCTGGATATACGATCCGCGTTCTGAAGACACCACGCTTATAGACATTTCGACTTCAACAGAAATCGAAGGCGGTTATCAAGACCCGCGAGATGGCAACCTCTACACAATTAGCACTAACAAGATCTACAAATTCCAAGGTGATACGTCCGCTTACCTTGAGGCAGAGTGGAAATCAAAGGTTTTCGTTGCTGACAGACCTGTATCAATGTCTTGGGTGGGTGTGGACTTTACTACCAACACTGGCACTGGCGGCGTGGTTGTCAACGTGTGGGCCGGCGGCACTCTAATAATAAGTACGAAATTCACCGAAAGGCCCGACGGCGACTATGCGTTGACGACTTACACCCCAAGCGGGATCGGAAGTGTAACGATCCCTGAAGCGATATGCAGACTTCCGGCGGTCACAGCAAAAGAATGGCAAGTCGAAGTATCGGGTCGGCGGCCAATAGATTCGTTTTGTATTGCTCAATCAATTGATGAGATCAAGAACGCATGACAGTAAAAAAGACCCCTACCAAAGTACCTGGCATTGGCCAGCCGCCAGCCTCTATAGATCCGGCTACTAGGAAGTACTTAAATAGTATTGTCGAAGCAATTGAGATTCGTCTCGGGCGACGTGGCGATCCCAGAGATCGTGCGGTTACTTTACGGGAGTTGATCAATAGTGGTCTAGCGGAAGAGCTCAAAGCTAATAAGTTCGACCCTAACAATATCACGTCATTTAACTTAGGCATGGGCGCAGTGCCTGGTCCAAGTGGTGGCAGCGATGCCTTTGGAACTCCTGACACGCCAGTAAATTTCAGCGCAACTGGTGGCTATCAGAAAGTCTTACTTAGCTGGACAGCAGCACTTTATCTTGGGCATAGCCAGACAGAAATATGGCGGCACGACTCTGATGTATTGGGCGACGCTATTCTTGTTGGTATCACATCAGGCCCTACTTACGTTGATAACGTCGGCGGTGACCAGAGTTTCTACTACTGGATTCGCCACGTCTCTACGACTAATGAGGTAGGCAACTACAACGCGACTCAAGGCACACTGGCAACTACATCTCCGAACGTAACAGTTTTACTAGATGAGCTGGCTGGAGCAATTACTAATTCAGAGTTATCCGCTGTTCTAAGTGGTCGCATCACAGATACCGAAACTGGTATCGCCGATCTAATTACTACATATGGTGACACCACGGCAGCAGCAGCCAGCGCAGCAGCAGCTTTAGCTAGCCAAACTGCGGCGGCACAAGACGCAGTCTTAACTGCGGCAGATGTGCAGAGCACTGCAGCAGATGTCATATCGAGCGCCGCAGACGCAGCCTCCACAGCAGCAGATGTAATTAACACTGCAGCGAGCGCGGGTTCTGCTGTATCTGAAGCAGCCGCAGCTTTGGCTAGTGCAAATTCAGCGGCAGTTGATGCAACTCAAACTGCTTTAGACGCAGCATCAGCAGCTGCTGATGTAATTAGCACAGCTGCTGATGCAGCTACGACAACATCTGACGCAGCGCAAACCGCGCTAGACGTGGCAGCGACGGCAGCCGACGTTATATCTACTGCAGCAGATGCAACTCAAACTGCTTTAGACGCAGCAGCGGCTGCCCTGGATAAGACAGCTACAAATGCCGATGTCGTGCTGACCAGCGCTGATGTAGTTTCTACTGCAGCGGACGTAATTGCAGCAGCGTCTTCCGCAACAGATGCCGCCACCTCTTCTTCTGCATCTAGCAGTTCCGCACTTGTTGCTAAAGCTCGATCCATAGACGCGGAGCGCGCACTAAAAGCGTCAGGCTCGATCAGTGAACGTATCTGTATGGAGCCAGGGAACTATGTGTTTGCTGTTGAGCAAGATAGTACTCAGATTTATAAAAACGGCACATTACTGACAACACTTAATCGTGGTGTCACCCAAACTCAGACACTTGTTCAGGGTGATAAGCTCGCCTCTAGTAAACCATTTAACGCATGCAGCAGTGACAACACCACGCTTGCATCGGTAGCGCATGCTGGCAGACAGTTCGGTATGCATATAACTAGAGACCAGTTGCATACTGTCCGTATTTACCCGCTCTCAGATGGACAGGCTTACATAAGAACCGAACAAACTTGGGACTACGGGTCTATGGCAGGTGTCACGCCGGTAGCACTTACTGGCGGCACGATGTACTCGACCACCGCCGATGTTGGTTCAGATGGCGATGGTTACCTATCAGTCCGAACTACCTGCGATGCGCTTGTCTATAAACACTACGCTTCAGGCTACGACCACACCATTTTGAATCCTGCTAGTGAGCGGATAATTATAGATGCGTCACATAATGAAAGTACTGTTCGTATGGACGAGAACGGTACATCGAGTTCCGCCACCATTGTTACAAGTGGCAGCTCTGGCAGTTTGCTGTCCACTAGTGATTTAAGTGAGGCGTTGTTTAGTGGATCAATAGGTGATGGTGACGGCTCGGATTGTGAAACACATGTTCCGTATGAGTTTTTGGGTGATGAATACATTGTCCCTAATGTCACCCTGAGCGATTTCTGCGTAATTTCTCCTGAAGACGATCTGATTGTCCGCGTATACGATAAAGACAGTACGCTCCTCTACACTAAAACAGTGACGACTGCTGGAGACAGGGGACCAGAAGGCGTTCAAGATGGCACGGTAGGTATCACGGAAACAGCGTTAAGCACAGATGGCCCTTATTACTTTTCGGGCAATAAACCTTTCTACCTACGCATAAACTTGGATGCAGATGAAGATCCAGTTATTGGATACCGACGCGATGTTAAAGCACTTGCGGGTAACCAGGCAGCAGTTGCAGCCACATACTACGCAAGCGAAGCATCAGCGTCGGAGACGGCGGCTGGCCAAGAAGCGTCAGCGGCTAACAGTTCCGCAGCTGCTGCTAATACAAGCGCAGGTGCTGCACTAGTATCGGAAAACGCAGCCGCAACGTCAGAGACGAACGCGTCTGGCTCTGCGTCTACCGCTTCAACTCAGGCGGGTCTAGCTACTACTGCAAAAAATGACGCTGAGGCCGCTGAAACTAATGCACAAGCTAGTGAGAGTGCTGCTGCTTCTAGTGAGTCAAACGCAGCGGGACATGCCTCTACCGCTTCAACTCAGGCCAGTTTAGCTACTACTGCAAAAACTGATGCTGAGACTGCTGAAACTAATGCACAAGCTAGTGAGACAAACGCATCTGTTAGTGAGAGTGCAGCAGCGGCATCTGTCATTACAGCCGCAGGACACGCGTCTACCGCTTCAACTCAGGCCGGTTTAGCTACTACTGCAAAAACTGATACTGACGATTTGAAAGACATAGTGCTAGAAGAGAACGCAGCATCCGGCGATATTTTCTTCGTAAATCCTGAAAGCTGGATGAGAGGTGCTGACCATAGCATCTTGGGGGACGACAAACGCACGCTCGGTAACACAACTAATTTTACTGGCAGTTGGTTAGATTACTTCAAAAGCGACGACCCTGACTTTGGTTACGCTTATTTCCCAGCTAAAGGGCTTAACGAAAGCGTAGGTCCACGAAAGGTACATCCATACACTACTGATAAAGTCTTTCTTGTGCGGGTTGTCGCCCGCGTTACTGATGATGGCGACACCATTGGTACTGGAGTTCGGCTTTCTCTTGGTTATAACGGCTATACTGAAACTGGCGGTAGAATCACGGCAGATCCCGACCAAAGTAACGCAACCATAAACTACACGGATCAGACCGTTAGTGATGGGATCTTCACTGTTGCTGGTTTTATTGGTGGTACTGATTACACAGATACTCAGCTAGAGGCGTTAGACATAGTTCAAAACAACGCTCCTAGCGGACAGACTCTTGGGCGTGCCTCAGTCACCACAACTGGTACAAATTACCCGCCTTCTTATATTGGTTTTCAGTTACGCACCAACCACGGCGGCGCTACTGATGGTCGAATAGCAATACGGTCTATAGAAGTCATTGATGTAACCGAGGCAATTAAAGCAGAAATCCAAGCGGACGCAGCTGCGGGATCTGCTACCAGTGCGTCTGTAAGTGAAAGTGCCGCTGCATCTTCTGCGTCTACTGCATCGGGACACGCTTCAACGGCTTCAACACAAGCTGGTTTAGCTACTACTGCAAAAGATGATGCTGAGACTGCTGAAACAAACGCTTCCGCTAGCGAGAGTGCCGCTGCAGCGTCTGTCATCACAGCTGCAGGCCATGCGTCTACTGCTTCTACGGAAGCTGGTTTAGCTACTACCGCAAAAACTGACGCAGAAACTGCTGAGACAAACGCATCTGCTAGTGAAAGTGCAGCTGCCGCATCTGTCGTTACCGCTGCTGGACATGCGTCTACCGCGTCTCAAAGCTCGACGCTTGCAGCCTCTGCACAAACAGCTGCGGAAGACGCTCGTGACGGCATTGTGTATCAGAACTTTGCGTTCGGCGGGACAATCCCCACCGCTACAAAGCCAATATGGGTTTCACAAGGTAGCGATATTTCAACATCTTCGGCCCAAGCTAAGTTTGGGTCCAACAGTTTAAAGGTCGTTTACAACCAGTCTGGATCGATGGATATATTCGATAGCTCGAAACTCGACTTTTTCCCTGAAGCTGTAATAGGTGACAAGTATACGTGGGGAATGTGGGTCTATATCGATGGGTCAGGTACTAGTACGGAGGCCTTTGGTTTTGCTGGAGATGGCGGTTGGGCGACAACAAATACCAGTACACGTAACCAGTGGGTGTTTCTTACCGACACCGGAACTATGGGCAACCAAGCGGCGAATACTCTAGGCGTTAAGTTAGAGTTTCGATCGGCTCCACTTGAGTCTAATGATGTAGCAACCTACGTCGATGGCATTATTATTGTTAAGGGTGAAGTCGATCTAACGTCTGTAGAAGTTGATGATTCGGCAGTGCAGGCAGCTCACAATAGTGCAGATTCCGCTGGGGCTGCGCTCACGTCTAGTCAAAGTGCTACAGCTAGTCAAACTGCGGCGGGCAACTCAGCAGCAACCGCTTTGTCGGAGGCAGCTCTTGCAGCTGCAAGCGCATCCGATGCATCGGCCAGTGAAGGCGCAGCATTAATTTCAGAGAATAATGCCGCAACATCAGAATCAAATGCAGCGGGTTCACAGTCATCGGCGTCATCAAGTAGTACGTTAGCTGTATCCGCGCAGGCCGCAGCAGAAGCGGCGCTTGCTGTCGCGAAAGTAGAAATAGCGGCTATCGGTCCCTCAAGAGTCACCCCTATCGTCGAAAACTGGGCAACTCAGTCACACAGTACCGACTTACAAAGTGGCGATGACCGGTTTGTAGGAACAGTCGCCCTTGCTGAAAGCCACTTTACTACCTCAGATAGTGTCTTCGGTGACGCATATAACTACAACTCAGAGACTACTAACCTCACTTTTGGTCCACGTAAGGCTTATCCCTACGGCGCAGACAAAGTTTATATGGTGCGGGTTATCTATCGTGTCGCGGTTGAAAGCACACGCCCCATTTACAGCTATGGCACAAACACTTATATCGGAGCGACAACTCGTGGCGGCGATGGGCTTACGCTGATCGAGAACAGCCAGCCTGGGCAACAGACCCCCAACGCAGCGGACGGAGAGCTTGAATTTGTTATGGTCTTCCACGGTGGTGATTACGCCACTGGCTCATTAGACAGTCTAAACATTGTTGATAGCAATAAGACGGTTCAAGATAACGGCGTTATTTCTGGCAAGATACTTACTAGTCAAGGAGCGGGCGCCAACGGGTCAGACGCCCCAGCAGAGCATATCGGTTTCCAACTCCGTCAGAATGCTAGTGATGCTTCTAACGGTACTTTAGCGGTTAAATCGTTCGAAGTGTTTGATATTACTGATGTCGTCCTTGCAGAACTAAAAGCTGGTGAAGCAGCTGTTTCTGCAGCCGCTGCGTTGGTGTCCGAAGGCGCTGCAACCGCTAGTGAAAGCGCGGCTGGGCAATCAGCATCAACCGCGAGCACACAAGCGGGTATCGCTACTACTAAAGCGGGTGAAGCCTCTACCTCAGCTAGCCAGGCGGCAACATCCGAATCTAATGCGTCGGGCCATGAATCAGCTGCTTCTTCTAGTGAGACTAATGCAGCGAACAGCGCGTCAGATGCCAGCGACTCAGAAGCTAACGCGTTGACCTACAGGAATGCAGCAGCAACAAGCGCATCAAACGCTGCAGGTTCAGAATCAGCGGCGGCTACGTCCGAGGGTATATCAGTCGCTATCCAAGACCGTATGAACCTGGTTGATGGCGGTGTTGTTAATGCGGGCTTTGAAGCTGACCAAGCGTCTACATCTATAGACACTTGGCCTACTGGCTGGGACTGCGAAGGCCAACGGTTTGATGCACCTCGCGATATTGGTGTTGTTGATAACGTAGTAAATAGTACTGGAGACTTCGCTTCGACGAAGAGCTTCGGTACTCACGTAGAAGATGCCGGTACAACTGGCCACTGGTTGCGACTCAGTAAGTACTTTGTTGCTGAAGCCGCACAGAAGTTCAACGTGGACATGGCTGTTCGCCTTGCAGGCACGGTCCCAGCGCCCTATAACCGTGATCCAGAGTGGATTGATGAGGACGACGTTTTCATTATCTACAACTGGTACGACGAAGACGGCGCGCTACTTAGCCAAGCCGCTGTGCCTTCGGCTACTTCTGAGTACAACCAGGCAAATAGTTCATGGGTAAGTGGTAGTTCACTGGCACCAGTGCAGACCTGGTTTGACTACGTTTCTGATGAGGGCACCGCCCCCGCTAATACAGCGTTTGTTCGAATTGACCTTATCCTAATTGATGATCAGCCTGGGAACATCGGTACGGATGTTCTTGTTAATTACGCCACTTGGGCGGTTGGTGGTAACTTCCGTGGGTACATTGACGATGTGCAGTTCCTATCGTCTAACGGCTCAATTGTTGAGACTAATAAAGCCAACCTAGAAGGTGCGGTAAGCGCAGCCGCGTCACAGACATCTGCGTCTAACGCATCTGCAAGCGAAAGTGCTGCGGGGACATCGGCATCTACAGCGTCTACACAGGCCGGAGTAGCAACAACCAAAGCGGGCGAAGCGTCTACCTCTGCGGGTGCTGCTGCAACAAGTGCCTCAAACGCGCAAGGTTCTGCTAACACTGCAACATCTCAGGCGGCGCTCGCTACTACTGCAAAAAATGACGCCGAGACTGCTGAAACAAACGCACAGGCCAGTGAGTCAGCAGCTGCGACATCCGAGTCCAACGCGCAGGGTCACAGTTCTACCGCTTCGTCTCAGGCTACGCTGGCAGCTACTGCTAAGTCAGATACTGACGACTTAAAAGATGCTGTCTTGGTTGAAACTGCTGCGAACGGTGAGATTCAATTTGTAAACCCTACAAGCTGGCAACATACCCAGCAAGTCAATAATTTATATTCAGGTGATAACAGGTTCGCAGGTGATGGCAATGCAACCCCTAGCTTCTTCATCGATAACGATGCTGAGTTTGGTAGCGCCTACGTGCCAACTCTTGGTCTAAATGAGTCGGTATCTCCACGAAGAGTTCAGCCCTATAGTTCTGACAAAGTTTACCTTGTTCGGCTAATAGCTCGCGTTGTTAACGACGGTGCCACGATAGCAAATGGAGTAAGGGTAACCCTCGGCATTAATGGTTGGAAAGCAGATGGCACTAGGATTACGAGTAGTCCTGATCTAAATAATTTTCAGCCCGTTTACGTAACAAAACAGGTTGCTGATGGGACGTTCGAGCTGTCCGTTTTCTTTGGCGGCAGTGACTACACAGATGCAGAACTTGAAGCTTTTGATTTAGTCATTGAGAACGCGCCTGCTGGGCAGGGTGAAGGCAGAGCGTGGGCAATTATCCCCCCATCTACGGGTACTAATCATGAGCCAGATTTAGCATACGTAAACTTCCAAGTACGTTATAACTCTAGTAGTTTAACCGACGGCCAGATAGCACTAAAGACGCTCGAAGTCATCGATGTCACTGAGTCGATTAAGGCGGAGATAAAATCGGATGCCGCAGCTATCTCCGCATCCGCAGCTCTTGTTTCTGAGGGCGCTGCATCTGCTAGTCAGTCAGCAGCTGGGAATTCAGCAACCACTTCAACTCAACAAGCGGGTATCGCGAGCACTAAAGCGGGCGACGCATCAGGGTTCGCGAGTGACGCATCGGGGTTCGCGACTACCGCTCAACAATCCGCGAGTACTGCTGCGGGGTCCGCGTCCACGGCCAGCACTCAAGCAGGGTTAGCAGCTACAGCTAAAAACGATGCGGAGTCTGCTAGAGACAGCATGGTTCTAGATAACATTGTTGTGGATTCAAGGTTAGCAAACGCTACGTTGATAGGCGGTTGGGACACTACTATTTACGAGCGTAGTACTACGCAGAAATATTTTGGTGGCCACAGCCTAAAATCTAAAAGCACTATCTTTGGCAACCCTAATCCAATCTTTTACAGGACAGACATACCTATAATTTCGGGTGAGAAATTTACCTGGGGTGCTTGGGTTTATAAGAACTTTAGTGCCAACATTACTCTGCAGTTTCAACAGTTCGGCGGTTGGGCTACGGGCACGGTAACCTCCACAAACGCGTGGCAGTTTGTAACTGCGCAAGGTACAGCGACCTCGGATGTAGCAACCAATCTTGAGATGGACATACGTGACCACACGGGCGGCACTAGTCGAGAGCTCTTTATCGATGGACTCATCATTGTCCGAGGTCATCACGACCTAACTGTTGTTGAGACTAGCGATAGAGCAGCGACTGCTGAGGTGTTATCCGAGGTATCGGCGGCAGCATCACTAGTCTCTTCTGGAGCAGCATCTGCTTCGGCAACCACAGCGGGCGATGAAGCGGCTATTTCATCCCAACAGGCTGGCATTGCTACAACTAAAGCTGGCGAGGCTTTGACGTATAGAGATCAGGCAGCGCAGTCGCGCAGCGATGCAAGTGGTTTTTCTGCTTCAGCATCACAATCTTCAGGATTAGCCGTAACAGCGAAGGATACCGCCGAAGCCGCACGCGACGCTATTGTTTATCAGAACTATGCCTTTGATGGCACGTTCCCTGGTGGCGTTAAACCGCAGTGGACTGATCAAAGCAGCGCCTACACCACATCAACCACATTTAAAAAATTGGGTACGCACAGCCTCAAAATCCTCGCAAGCAACACAGGTAGTACCCGTATCTTTAAGTCGTATGACTTGGACTCGTTCCCCGAAATTGCAATAGGCGACAAATTTACCTGGGGGATGTGGGTTTATATCGACGGGAGCGGCACTACAAGTGAGATTTTTGGGTTTGCTGGCGACGGCGGTTGGGGCACAATTGGTACGGCTGTTCGGAACTCTTGGGTATTTCTCACTACCACGGGCACTGCGGGAGCTTGGGCACCTGTTAATGGCCTCAGACTCGAACAACGAAGCGCCCCCATCGGAAGTAGTACTGACAATGCGATTTATGTTGATGGCGTTATTGTTGTTAGGGGTGAAGTAGACCTAACGTCAGTAGAAGTAGATGACTCGTCTGTTCGATCAGCTCACAAGTCTAGTGTCTCAGCTTCAGCGGCGCTGGCGTCTGCACAATCTGCGTCAGCGAGCGAAAGTGATGCGGGGGACTTTGCAAGCACCGCCAGTACGCAGGCGGGTATTGCTACAACTAAAGCTGGTGAGGCCAGTTCGTTTGCCTCTACCGCCAGTGATTCTGCTGATGATGCAGAGGGTTTCAAAAATACAGCATCTCAAGCATCGGGTGTCGCGGCTGGTCATAGCTCTACCGCTCAGGGCTTCGCGTCTGCTTCTAATGAGTCAGCGGGTGCTGCTGCGACTTCTGCTACTAATGCCGCAGACAGCGCCGAAGCATCCGCGGTTGATAACCGGTTACTTGAGGCACGAGTTAACAGCCCGCTCAATGGTCATTACGCTAACAGTGAATGGTACTTATATAATATTAATTCGGCATACGTCGTTTCGTATTTCACGGGCACAGATATTCGTATCCAGAACATGGCGACTGGCACCTGGTACGATGTAAAGAAGAACGCTACTAGAATTACTAACTATCCGATGGACTATCTATCTGGTACGTCTGGTATCGGACCGTGGCGCGTATCTGCTTCGGGGCCAATCGTTTGTAAGCACGGTAACGGTCACATGGGTGTACCGGCTAACTTCGCTGGTACACTGCTTGGTAATATTGCAAACAGATATCAGCCAGTAGATATTTACCTGTTTTCGCCTGATACCGAGGCGTCTGTAGATGTGTTTGCTAGCGAGTCATACACTGGCTTCAATAATACCATGACGCCTAATCACACAATTACAGTTCCCGCTGGTGGTTTTTATCACTGGCAGCAGGACGTAGATTGGGGCAGCACACAGACAGGTGGTAATACTTCTGTTTTGTTTAGGTCAGACGCTCGGGTTTGTGGTATTTGGGTGCCGACCGGTGGCGACTACATGCTTATGACGCCACTCACCAATGGTGAGGCTGTTGGTGGTGTAGAAACCGATAACCTTGGTGGTTATCCGTATTATAACGACGGTGCGACAAATACAACGCTTACGACTGAGTCTGATGGTAGTGCGCGGTACTACGTCAATGACGATCCTAAGTTCTACTTCATGCAGGCAGCTACCGCTGACGGCGCAGGTGGTGATGCGGAATTCGCAATACCACGAGAAGGTCTATCGGACTATTACATCTGGCCTGAGCCTGACATTTCAAACTTCCGTATGGTGGCTGTTGAACCAGGTACAGTAAAAGTCATGCAAGCCGACGGTACTGTGCTTTATACGGAAGAGTTCGGAGCCAGCACAAGCACAACAAGTCCCACCTTCCTTTCTGAAGGGTCAAATACCGGTAACACCAATATCCATACAGGCATCGGGCCATACACCTTTGTCGGAACCGTACCGTTCCATTTAGTCTGCCAACAGGCAGGGGATGACGACGAGACAACTATGCTTGGTGCCCGTCAAAGTAAGCTTGCAGAGTCTGGTGCTATTAAAGCGGCAGCCGTTTCACTAAACACGGTTAGCTCGGCGGTTGATGGCCAGGCTACAACGATTGGTGTTCAGGCTAGTTCAATCGACGGTCTTAAAGCG
>Ga0129327_10000423_pt1 | contig 25680 bp, 17 predicted proteins | sample CPBDNA_6_FD_111799 | JGI IMG/M metagenome (GOLD analysis project Ga0129327, IMG submission 111799) | Freshwater to marine salinity gradient microbial communities from Chesapeake Bay, USA - CPBay_Spr_31_0.8_DNA | ecosystem: Environmental > Aquatic > Marine > Coastal | place: USA: Chesapeake Bay... | reverse complement strand
TAGAATTTCAAGGAGCATGGAATGCTGACACAAATACACCTGATTTACAGGCTATATCTTTAATACCTGACAACACTGGAAAGTATTGGATAGTTTCTGTTGAAGGAACAACTCCTTTAAACACACAGGGTGGTGGAACAATTACTGATTGGGAAGTTGGAGATTGGGCTATTATTTCTGAAGATTTAAACGATAACATATTTTGGGATAAGATTGATAACTCTTCTGTACTAACAGGTCAGGGTACTCCAGGGAACTTAGCTATATGGACAACAGATAGTGAGTTGGGAGATGCTCCAGTAAAACTAGGAGCAGGAAATGTATCTTTAATATTCAACAACTCTAGTATAGCTGATGGAGATTATTCTAATGCTTTAGGAGATAACTCAATCGCCAATGGAACAGCTAGTATTGCCGTAGGAACAAATGCTCAGACTGATGGAAATAATTCTATTTCAGTAGGTTTAAACACCATTTCAATTGGAAATGGCTCTATAGCCATGGGGCTTAGTTCAATCGCAACAGGAGATGGTTCTGTAGCAATGGGTGGTAATGCTCAAACTATTGGAAACCGTTCCGTAGCGATGGGAGGTAACGCACTTGCTTCTGGAGCGTATTCTATTTCACTTGGACTTAATACAGCTGCTTCTGGTGATTCGTCTGTGGCTTTAGGACAAGGCACACAGGCAAGTGACGATAACGCAACCGCAATAGGTCTTCTTACTATTGCAGATGCTCCAGGCGCATTTTCCCTTGGAACTCAAACAAACGCACTAGGAAATAATTCTTTAGCAGGAGGTGATGGCTCTCTTTCTGACGGTCTTGCTGCTTTTTCTTTTGGAGGTCAGACACAGGCTCAAGCCGATTTTGCAGTAGCAATGGGAGTTTTAACAAACGCAACTGGAGATGGTTCTGTAGCACTAGGGAAAAGCACAACAGCAAGTGCAGATTACTCTACAGCAATGGGAGACGGCACAACAGCAAGTGGAATTGCTTCTACAGCAATGGGAGGTAACACAGAAGCAAGTGGAGATAGGTCTGTAGCCATGGGACAAAACACAATTGCAAGTGGTAATCAATCTTTTGCAATGGGAGCAAACACATTAGCAAGTGGAGATAACTCTACCGCAATGGGACAAGGCACAATTGCAAGTGGAGGTAAGTCTTTTGCAATAGGAGATGGCGCAGAAGCAAGTGGAAATGCCTCTATAGCGATTGGAGTTAATTCAGAAGCAAGTGGTAGTCAATCTTTAGCAACAGGAACTCTAACAGAAGCAAGTGGTAATTACTCTACAACAATGGGTTTACAAACTGAAGCTTCAGGAGATGGTTCTGTAGCAATGGGAGCAAACACAGAAGCAAGTGGTAATTACTCTACAGCATTAAATAATACAACAACAGCAAGTGGTGCTGCATCTTTTTCGTCAGGGCTTGCAACAGAAGCAAGTGGGCAATCTTCTACAGCAATGGGAAGTCAAACAACAGCTAGTGGCAATCAATCTACAGCGATTGGTAATCAATCTACAGCAAGTGGAATTGATTCATCCTCATTTGGTAAAGGAAATATATCATCAGGACTTCGCTCAGTAACAATTGGTAGTAGTCAAGAAGCATCTGCTCAAGACTCTATATCTATAGGGGGGCAACCAAATACAGCTTCAGGGATACAATCAGTATCTATTGGATCAGGAAACGAATCTGTAGGAGTTTTAAGTTATATACTTGGTACAGGAAACCTTACAGACTCAGCTGAGTCAACGTTAATTGGAATTTCAAATACAGCATTTTCATCTTCTCAAAGGTCAACAGGTATTGGATTAGATAACTCATTAACAGGAAGCTTTGCTTACGCATTCGGTTCTGGACTAGAGGTTACAGACTTTAGACAAACAGTTCTAGGTTCTTACAATTCAGTTGTAGGTCCAGGAAGTGTAAACTCATGGAATACAACAGACAACTTATTTATAATAGGAAACGGAACAGGTCCAGGATTTGACTCTAACGCTTTAGAAATTAGAAAAGACGGAGAACTTAAGCTAAACACATATGGAGCTGGTCAGGTAGTAGGTACTGCAACTTATAATTTATCTGTTGATGCTAACGGAAGGGTTATTGAAACTCCTGACATAGTTACTCCAACATTTATAATGACTGGTTTAATAAATAACCTAGGAAGTCAGACTCAAGGGTATGACTTTATGGAGTGGACATCTAATGTTACTTCACCTACTCAAATTCCTTTATGGAGAACACCATTGCCACTTAAGTTAAAACTTGTTACTTGGGTATGGATGGGAAGTTCTCCTTTAAATATTTTTGCTGGAGATAGCATAGGTTTTACCATTGGAACAATACCAGATGGATTGTCATCTACTATAGGTAATTACACACCATTAGGTGGACAAAATTTATTTATACTAGACGGATTTGATACTGGCACATACGCTGCAGGTCAAGCAGATGTTTCATCATTAGGAATTACAATTGACCAGTTTACAAATACTGCTGTAGTAGGATCAGAGGATGGGACTGTAGGGCCAAATGATGGTGAGCTTGCGATTTGTTTATATTTTGAAGAATCAACAGCAGGTGCTAATAGCACAATTACATACGATATTGAAAATAATATTATTGGCCCAGCTGCAGGATACACTCTTACAGGAGACTTAGATGGTGCAACTCAAACAGGAGTGGGAGGCGTTACTCCTTATAGCTTTTCTACTGGACTTCAATTAAATCCAGGATACAGCTTAGTTACTGCGTTCACATCTACTAACCCAAGCGGAACAATACCTGCTGGAGGAGGTATAGCTAACGGAGTCTTAACTGGAGAAATTCAGCAAGACCAGACGCCAGGTGAAACTACAGTTTGTGATTTTGTATTTACTGATGAAAATTCAACTATAACCGATACAATATCAGGTGGGGCTATTCCTATTGCTACAAATGCTACTGAATTCTATGCTCAGCATAACGCTGGACTTCCAGTAGCTGCATACTGGGACTTTGATTTTAATAACAGCGAAAGAGGTCTTTTATATAATCAATTTGCAGCAAGACAAATACAGCCACCAACAGGATTTAGACTTCCGACTTCGCAAGAGTGGACCATAATATCAAACGTCCCATGTAATGATAGTTCTCCTAATCAAAATAGATATGGTTCTAACCCAGGAATTTGGGCTGGATTAACCGATACAACCGAATTAGGAGATGCTGATTTCAACCTTAATGGATATGGGGGTGGTGCGTTAGCATCTAATCAAGTTTTCTTCATTGAAGATACAGCTAGAGAATACATCTGGACAAGCACTATATCACAATCAGGAAACTGGGATGTTCTAAGATATTGGTCTGTTGGTGCAGTAGACCCTTTCCTAAATTCAGGTTTTGACGGTGCAAATGGCGCACAGCGTGCTGCGTACATTAGATTTCTTAAAGACGTATAAAAATATAAATAAAATTAAATATAATGGATATAAGAAAAATATCAGTTGGCGCTGATTATAAATCCAGCGCCATGCACTACATAGTGAATCAGGAAATTTTTAACGGAAATTATTATATTCATTTAATAAAGCATATAAGCGAAAGCAACTCTATAAAAGTTTGGATTGAAAATAAACAAGGAGAAATATTTCTTTGGAAAGAATTCAATTCTAATATGCCAGTATCAATTGAATATAATATAAATTTTGAATGAAATCACCTTTTTACTTCATTGTAAAACCTTGCAATGGAAAAAGGTATGATAATACAAAAAAAATTGGAGATGTTGATTTTATAGTAAGCAACTCCAAAGAAGATCATACCGTTTCCAATAGGTACGCAATTGTACAACAAACCCCTATAGATTACAAGGGTAATATTAAACCAGGAGATACCTTGCTGGTTCATCATAATGTTTTTAAATATTATAATGACATGAAAGGAAAAGAAAGAAGCGGTAAAAGTTTCTTTCAAGATGACTTGTTTTTTATTGATTACGATCAGTTTTATATGTATAAACAGAATGATGAATGGTTTTGTCATTCTAAATATTGCATGATAAAGCCTATTCCTAAAAAAAATCATTATCTTAAGACCCACCAAGAAGAAGAGCCATTAATGGGTTTAGTTAAGTATCCTAATGAATACTTAATTAGTAAAGGTATTATTAAAGGAACTGTTGTTTATTTCCAACCAGACAGTGAATATGAGTATACTATAGATGGTGAAAAACTTTATCGAATGTTTGATAAAAACATAACAATGACTTTATGAATGTAAGCTTATATGAAAATGTAATAAAAGATATTGATAGTTATGTTTGTGATGTAATTAACAAAGGTTTTGAAGATATTCAAATTGGTGAAGATTTATTTAAAAATGTTAGACAAAGGGGTGAAGATGAGTTGGTTCTTTTTCTTTTGGAAAAATACCCTAATTTTTATTCATCCTTAAATTTTGTAAGAAAATCTCCAGAACATCAAATAGAACCTAATTTTATTCATACAGATGAAATGATGGGTGATTTGACTGCAATTCTTTATTTAAATTATAATCCACCAAAAGAAGATGGAACTACTTTATATTATAAAGGAGAAAAAAGTTGTATATTAAAATCAAAACTAAATAGGTTAATTGTTTTTCCTTCTCATTTAGAACATTCAAGAAATATTTTTGAAAACTTTGGTGATGAAGATAATGAATCAAGATTAATACACGTTTGTTTTTTAAAAAAAAATACTATCTATGAACAATATTGAATTAAAATTAGAAATAATTAAGGCAGGTAAAAAAGCTGTTCAAGAGCTTATAAAAGTTGCTAATGAAGGTATTTTAAAAAAAGACCTTGATGGATTGTCTCCTGATATTGCAGCTGATAGATTAAAAAATGCAGCAGCATCTAAGAAGTTAGCTATATTTGATGCGTTTGAAATTTTAAGCAAAATTGAAGAAGAAAACAATATGATAGACAAAAGTAATGTAGAAACAAAAGCAGCATCATTTAAAGGTTTTGCTGAAGGTAGATCAAAATAATGTACGAACAAACTTTATATAAAATACTAAATAACATTGTTCCTGAAAAGGTTCTAAAATCCAATAATAAAAAAAGATTGTGGGATTATGGGTATAATAAAGAATATGATATTGTTGTTATATCCAAAAGTGGTATGATTGGTGATATATATGAAATACAAAATTTAAAAATAGCTTTACCAAAAGAAGAAGATGTTTATAAATTTAAAAAAAATTACTGGGGTAAATTAGATTATCCAAAAGAATTAAGTAAAATTAAAAATGTATTTGATTGGGACAAACATCCAGATAACTTTAAAGAGAAATGGTATGACTATATTGACAAAGAATTTGAAAGACGTGAAAAAGGTTTTTGGTTTAATAACAAAGGGGTTTCTACTTTTATTACTGGTTCTCACTACATGTACTTGTGCTGGACCAAAATTGATGTTGGGCAGCCAAACTTTAGGGAATCAAATAGATTATTCTACATATTCTGGGAAGCTTGCAAAGCAGACATACGGTCATATGGAATGTGTTATCTTAAGAACAGACGATCAGGCTTTTCGTTTATGTCCTCATCAGAACTCGTGCATGAAGCTACCACATCACGAGATTCACGTTTTGGAATATTGTCAAAAACTGGGTCAGATGCTAAGAAGATGTTTACCGATAAAGTCGTGCCGATATCGCTCAACTACCCCTTCTTTTTCAAACCGATCCAAGATGGTATGGACAGGCCCAAGACCGAACTTGCCTATAGAGTACCAGCCTCCAAGCTTACCAGAAAAAAGCTTGATGCCAATGAAGCCGCTACAGAACTTGAAGGGCTTGACACGACAATAGATTGGAAAAACACAGGTGACAACTCTTACGATGGAGAAAAATTAAAAATATTAGCTCATGATGAAAGTGGGAAATGGGAAAGACCTGATAACATATTAAATAATTGGCGAGTTACTAAGACTTGTCTAAGATTAGGATCTAAGATTATTGGAAAATGTATGATGGGAAGCACTTCTAATTCTATTGAAAAAGGAGGTGGTAATTTTAAAAAATTATATTCAGATTCTGATGTAAATAAAAGAAACAAGAATGGTCAAACTAAAAGTGGACTATATTCACTTTTCATCCCTATGGAATGGAATTATGAGGGATTTATAGATGTTTACGGATACCCTGTGTTTGATGATCCAGGGGAAGACATAGAAGGGCCTTTAGGAGATGTAATCGAGCAAGGTGTTATCAACCACTGGAACAATGAGGTTGAGGGTCTTAAATCAGATCCTGATGGACTAAACGAGTATTACAGGCAGTTTCCTCGTACAGAGTCTCACGCTTTTAGAGATGAAAGCAAACAATCGTTATTTAATCTTCAAAAACTTTATCAGCAAATAGATTACAATGATTCATTAATAAAAGATAGATTTGTAACAAGAGGCTCGTTTTCATGGAAAAATGGAATTAAAGACACAGAAGTTATTTTTTCTCCAAATGATAGAGGAAGATTTTATGTAACATGGACTCCAAAAAAACAATTACAAAATCAATACTACTTAAAGAATGGAGTTAAATATCCAAAAAACGAACACATAGGTGCTTTTGGATGTGATAGTTATGATATATCTGGGACTGTAGGTGGTGGAGGATCTAATGGTGCTTTACATGGCGTTACTAAGTTTCACATGGATGAAGGACCTACTAATGAATTTTTTTTAGAATATATTGCTAGACCACAAACAGCAGAAATATTTTTTGAAGATGTATTAATGGCTTGTGTGTTTTATGGTATGCCAATATTAATAGAAAATAATAAACCAAGATTGTTATATCATTTTAAAAACAGAGGTTATAGAGGTTTTTCAATGAATAGGCCTGATAAGGTTTATAATAAATTGTCACAAACTGAAAAAGAATTAGGAGGTATGCCTAATAGCTCTGAAGATATAAAACAAGCTCATGCAGCCGCAATAGAATCTTATATTGAAAAGAATGTTGGATTTGATTTATCAGGTACTTTTAGAGAGAAAGATCTTATAGGTTCGATGTATTTTATTAGAACTTTAGAAGATTGGGCTAGGTTTGATATAAATAAAAGAACAAAGTTTGATGCCTCAATTAGTTCTGGTTTAGCTATCATGGCTATACAGAAAAACCTTTACCAGCCCATTAAAAATAAATCAAAAATAAAACTTAACTTTGCAAGATATGACAATAAGGGAAGTTATAGCCAAATTATAAAATAAATGGAGGATGTAAAAATAGCAATAAACCCTCAGGGTTTCCCAAGTCAATTCGTGTCTGACAAAGAAAAAGACAGCGTTGAGTTTGGATTGCAAATAGGACAAGCCATTCAATACGAGTGGTTCAGAAAAGACGGAGGACAAAGTAGGTTTTATAATCAATGGGCTGACTTTCATAGACTTCGATTATATGCTCGTGGAGAGCAGTCAATAGCTAAATATAAAAATGAATTAGCAATTGATGGAGATTTAAGTTACTTAAATTTAGACTGGACTCCTGTCCCAATTATACCAAAGTTTGTGGACATAGTTGTTAATGGAATGGTTGACAGAGTATTTAAAATTAACGCTTATGCCCAGGATGGTATGTCTCTTGATAAAAAAAGTAAATATCAAAGACAACTAGAAAAAGATATGATCTCTAAAGATCTAATGAAGCAAGTTCAAAAAGATTTTGATGTCAATACTTTTCGAATGAGTGCTGAAGAAGTTCCTGAAAACGATGAGCAGCTTGCTTTGCATATGCAATTAAAATACAAGCCATCTATTGAAATTGCAGAGGAAGAAGCAATAAATACCGTTTTAGCTGAAAGCAGATACCATGATTTGCAAAAAAGACTTTACTATGACCAAATGGTCTTAGGTATTCAAATGTGCAAACATAGCTTCAAGCCTGGTTCAGGAATTGAAGTTGAATATGTTGATCCTGCAAATGTAGTTTATAGTTATACAGAAGACCCTTATTTTAAAGATTGTTTTTATTGGGGTGAAATTAAAACTTTACCAATAAGTGAATTGCTTAAAATTGATCCAAGTTTAACTAGGGTTGATATGGAAGAAATATCAAAATATAGTCAAAGTTGGTATGATTACAATAATACAGCACAGTATTACAATAATAGTTTATTTAGTAAAGACAGTGCAACTGTTTTATTTTTTAATTATAAAACAACTCATACATTTACTTATAAGAAAAAAACAAATTCATCAGGAGCTTCAAAGGTTATTGAGAAAGATGACAGCTTTAATCCAACTCCAGAAATGCAAGATGAAGGTAATTATGAAAAAGTATCTAAAACAATTGATGTTTGGTATGAGGGAGTTATGATTATGGGTACAAGTATTATGCTTAAATGGGAGATGGCTGAAAACATGGCTAGACCAGCTTCTGCATCACAAGAAGTGTATCCAGAGTTTTTAGCTGCTGCTCCAAGAATGTATAAAGGAGTTTTAGAATCTTTAGTACGAAGAATGATTACATTTGCTGATCTAATTCAAATGACGCATTTAAAATTACAACAAGTTATTTCAAGAGTTGTACCAGATGGTGTTTACATAGATGCTGATGGATTAAGTGAAGTAGATTTAGGAACAGGTCAAGCATACAATCCAGAAGATGCACTTAGAATGTTTTTCCAAACAGGAAGTGTTATTGGTAGAAGTTATACTCAAGATGGAGATTATAATCAAGCAAAAGTACCTATTCAACAATTGAACAGTAGTTCAGGGCAAGGAAAAATACAAAGTCTTGTAGGTACGTATAATCATTATATGTCTATGCTTAGAGATGTAACAGGTTTAAATGAAGCTAGAGATGGAGCAACACCAGATTCTTATTCTTTAGTCGGTCTTCAAAAACTAGCAGCTTTAAGCAGTAATACTGCAACTAGACACATATTAGACTCTGGAATAGGAATGACAGAAAGGCTTTGTACAGCATTATCTAGTAGAATAGCTGATTTGTTGGAATATGCAGATTTTAGAGAAGAATTTATTAATCAGGTAGGTAAGTATAATGTTGGAATTTTAGAAGAAATATCTGAATTATATTTAAGTGATTTTGGTATCTTCATAGAAGTAGCTCCAGATGAAGAGCAAAAAAGACTTTTAGAGCAAAATATACAAACCGCTTTAAGTAGGGATAGTATAAACTTAGAAGATGCAATTGACATTAGAGAAATAAGAAATGTTAAACTTGCTAATCAGATGCTTAAGGTTAGGCGTAAAGCAAAAGAAGACTCTGAAAAACAAGCAAAAGCTGCTGCTGCCCAACAACAAGGTCAGATAAATATGCAGGCACAACAACTAGCAGCTCAAACAGCAATGCAAAAATTACAAATGGAAACTCAAGCTTCTATGGAAATTGAGAAAGGAAAGGCAACTTTTTCAATAGAAAAAATGAAAGGAGAGGCTGCTATAAAAGCTGAGTTAATGCAACTAGAGTTTCAGTTACAAATGAAATTAAAAGGTGTTGAAATTGATGGGTTGAAAATGAGAGAAAATCAACGTGAAGAAGCTAAGTCTAAAAGAATAAGTCAAGCTAACACAGAACAATCAAAATTAATAGAGCAAAGAAAAAACAACTTAGCTCCTGTGAGTTTTGAATCAAATGAAGATAGTTTAGATGGTTTTGATTTAGCTGAATTTGAACCTAGATAAACCTTAAATACTTTATTAAATTAAATATTAACTTTGTAAAAAATCAAATCAAATGGAAATTAAAGTAAAATCACTAGATTCTGTAGCGGAAAAATCTGTACAGGAAGTAGAAGAGAAGTTATTACAAAAGCATGAAGCTGAGTTTAACGATAAACCTAATGATGTTGTTGAAGAACAACCTTTAGAACAAGAAGCCGAAGAATTGGCAGTTGAAAGTCCAACTATAAAAGACGAAGACGTTCTTTCATATATTAAAAATAGATATAATAAAGATATTTCATCTGTTGATGATTTGTTTGCTCAAAGAGAAGATACAAATGATTTGCCAGAAGAGGTGTCTAAATATTTAGATTATAAAAAGAACACAGGGCGTGGTTTTGAAGATTTCGTAAAAGTAAATAAACAATACGATGATTTAGATGACGAACAAGTGTTAGCAGAGTACTATTCTTTAACTGAATCTGATTTAGATAGTGAAGACATTCATTATTTAATGGATGAAAAGTTTTCATATGATGAAGACATTGATGATGAAAAAGAAATAAAGAAAAAGAACATTGCTAAAAAAAGAGAACTTTCAAAAGCTAAAACATATCTTAACGATTTAAAAGAAAAATACAGAGTTCCTCTTGAGTCAAGTGGGAGTTCTTTTTCTGAAGAACAGGAGAGAGAAGTTGAAGCATATAGAAGTTATATTGAAAATTCTAAATCAGCTGAAGAAGCCAATGCAAAGAAAAATGATTTTTTTGTAAAAAAGACAAATGAAGTTTTTAATCCAGAATTCAAAGGTTTTGAGTTTAATGTTGGAGATAAAATTGTAAATTATTCTTATGGTGATGTTACTGAAATGAAGACAAAGCAAAGTGATTTAAATAATCTAGTCGGCAGGTATGTTGGTGAAGATGGTTTAATAAGTGATGCAAAGGGATGGCATACAGCTTTAAGTGCTGCAATGGATCCTCAAAAGTTTGCTAGTTATTTTTATGACCAAGGGAAAGCAGATGCGATAAGTGATGTTTCTAAAAAAAGTAAAAACATTAACATGTCGACCAGGCAAACTCCTCAAGCGATTGGAGATACAGGCTTTAAGGCTCGTCAAGTTTCAGACTCAAGTGGTAGAGGATTGAAAATTAGAAGTAAAAAATAAAAATAATTAACACTCAGTGTTATCTAAAAAACAAAAATTATGGCAGTAGATGCAGTACCTGGGTTTGACTTACAACCAAGTTCAGAACAGGTTTTATTACAGACAAATTACATTACTAACTTTGATTTCTTAAATCAGTATCTTCCAGATACTTATGAAAAAGAATTCGAACGTTATGGAAACAGAACAGTAGCATCATTTTTAAGAATGGTAGGCGCTGAAATGCCTTCTAACTCAGACCTTATTAAATGGGCAGAGCAAGGAAGACTACACACGAAGTATACAGATGTTACTTCAGCAGCAGCAGCAGGAGCAGGAACTGCTACTTTAACAATTGGAGATGTTTTAGTTCCAGGAACTGGCGCTATTGCAATTAGAGTTGGTCAAACAATTATGATTTCTGACAGTACAGCAGCTTCAACTCTTAGTAACAAAGCTATTGTTACTGCAGTGGATATTGCTAACGGAACAATTGATGTTGCTTATTATGAATTAGCAGGTCAAGGCGTTGCTGCAGGAGTAGTATGTTCTCTATTTATTTATGGTTCAGAATTCCAAAAGGGATCTGTTGGAATGCAAGGACAGTTAGAAGCTGATGATAGCATTTTCTCTAACTCACCAATTATCATTAAAGATCACTACGCAGTAAGTGGTTCTGACATGGCTCAAATTGGATGGATTGAGGTTACTACTGAAAACGGAGCAACTGGTTTCTTATGGTATTTAAAATCAGAGCATGAAACTCGTTTACGTTTTGAAGATTACTTAGAAACAGCAATGGTTGAAGCAGTACCAGCAGAAGGTGGTTCAGGAGCAGCAGCAATTGTTGAAGGAGTTGCATCAGGCGTAGGTAATAAAGGATCAGAAGGTCTTTTCTATGTTGTTGAAGAGCGAGGAAATGTATGGAGTGGTGGTAACCCAACAACTCTTGGAGATTTTGACGCTATCATTCAAAGATTAGACAAGCAAGGTTCTATTGAAGAGAATGTTCTTTTTGTGAATCGTGAGTTTGGATTTGATATTGACGATATGTTAGCTGCTCAAAATGCAGGATATGCAGGTGGTACTTCATTTGGTCTTTTTGACAATGATGAAGAAATGGCTTTAAACTTAGGATTCTCTGGATTCCGAAGAGGTTATGACTTCTACAAAACAGACTGGAAATACTTAAACGATCCAACTATGCGTGGTGATATTGTAGGTGGTGCTGTAAACGGAGTATTAGTTCCTGCAGGTTCTACTACAGTTTACGATCAAGTTCTTGGTAAAAACGCTAAGAGACCATTCTTACACGTTCGTTATAGAGCTTCAGAAACTGAAGACAGACGTTATAAGACTTGGATTACAGGTTCAGCAGGTGGAGCTTCTACTTCTAGCTTAGATGCTATGGAAGTAAACTTCTTATCTGAAAGAGCTTTATGTACTTTAGGTGCTAACAACTTCTTTATCTTTAAATAGATAAAGGATTAATTAAAGAGGGTAGGTCAGCTGCAACCTGACTTACTCTCTTTTATATTTATTAAATTTAAATTATATCAAATGAAAAAAAACAAAGAGGCTTTTGTTGACAAAAGCTACAAACTCACCAGAGACAAAGCTCCATTGAGCTACACAATTCCATCAAGAAATACTAAAAGAAGTAGTTTACTTTATTTTGACGAAGAAACTGGACAAAACAGATCTATGCGATATGCTAAGAATCAAAAAACTATTTTTGAGGATGAGCAAGATGGAAATGTTCTTTTAGAACCAATTATTTTTGAAGATGGATTTTTAAGAGTTCCAAAACAAAACCAAATTTTACAAAAATTTCTAGCACATCATCCTGGAAATGGAAATGATTTTATTGAAGTTGATAAAGAAAAAGACGCTAGTATAGATGTAGATAGCATGGATTTAGCTTTAGACGCAATGATTGCAGCTAAAGAATTAGATATTGAAATGTTAGAAACAATAGCTAGAGTAGTAATGGGCGTGAAAGTAGATAGAATGACGTCTGCAGAATTAAAGCGTGATGTTAGATTGTTTGCAAGTAGATATCCTGAGGATTTTTTAGAGTCTATTAACGACCCTTTATTATCTCTTCAAAACAAATGTTCTAAATTTTTCAGTGAAGGTTTATTATTGTTAAAAAATAAAAAAGATGTTTATTATAACTTAAAAGGAAACAAAAAGAAATTACTTACAGTTCCTTATGGTGAAGATCCTTTATTTATTTTAGCATCATTTCTTCAAAGTGATGAAGGCTTAGAAGTTCTAAGAATATTAGAAGATAAAATAGATTAAAAACAAACCTAAATAGGTGTTAAACAAGAAGAGGCTTTCAGAAATGAGGCCTCTTTTTTTTTTGTATCTTTGTTCAAAGAAAAATAAAGAATGGCATCATTAATAAATACAGTCAGAGCAACTGTTCTTTCTATTGTAAATAAAAATAATTTTGGATATATTACTCCAAATGATTTCAACCTATACGCAAAACAAGCACAGTTAGATTTATTTGAAGATTACTTCTATCAATATAATTCACAGATAGTAAAACAAAACAAAAGAATTTCTGGAAGCGAATATGCTGATCTAGTAAAAGGTTTAATTGAAGTAATAGATAGTTTTTCTTCTACTAAAGGATTAATTAATGTAGGTATAAATTTATTTGATTTACCTAATGATTACTATTTAATAGATAAAATAAACTATTATCCAAATATCACAGCAACAGGTACATTAACTTTTGGTTCGACAGGAAACACTTTAATAGATGCTGCTGCAAATTTTGTATCTGGAGGTCAAGTAGCTGCAGGTCAGTTAATAGTAAATACTACAGGAGGAGAGTTATATTCTGGAGGAAGTGCTTTTGTAGTAAGTGTAGATAGTGAGACTCAATTGACAATATCAACTAATGATTTTTTTACAGGAGGATATATAGGTTCTTCTTATTCTATTTCAAGTACAAAAGGAATAAAAGAAATAGAAAGAGTTTCTCAGAATAAAATATTTTATTTAAACTCTTCACATCTTACATCTCCAAGTTTAATGTATCCAGCTTATGTTTTAGGTGGTGCAAATAATATAAATACAGGAAACACGATTACAGTTTATCCTGAATCAATAAACAACACAGGCACAGTTGTTTCTCAATATGTAAGATACCCCAATGATCCTAATTGGACATATGTTCAATTCCCTGGAGGTGAGCCATCGTTTGATGAGACAGCTGCGGATTACCAAGATTTTGAGCTACCTGCTTCAGATGAGACAAACTTGATAAACAAAATACTTCAGTATGCAGGGGTTTCAGTTAGAGAGATGGATGTAGCTAAATTTGGGAAAGTAGAGGAACAGGAAGCAAATAACCAAGAAGGACAATAATTATGGCATATATAAACGATTATACTTACTACGAGAATACAGGAAACCCAAATACAGAAGATGAGAATTGGGGTTCATATCAATATATACCATTAGAGGATATTGTAAACAACTTCATGTTGATGTATGTTGGTAACGATAAACTTATAAATAATGTTGAAAGATATAATATACTTTTTCACGCAAAAAGAGCTATACAAGAATTAAATTACGATTCTTTAAAAGAAATAAAAATACTTGAATTACAAGTATGTGACACATTAAGATTTGTGTTGCCTTCTGATTATGTAAATTGGGTAAGAATATCTTTGTACAAGAATGGTACACTAATGCCTCTTAGTGAAAATATTCAAACAAATTGGAGTGATGCTTATTTGCAGGACAATAATTGTAGAATATTATTTGATCATGATGGGAATATACTTAAACCTTCTACTTCTACAATAGATTTACAAAGAATTACAGGAGGTAAAAAATCAATATATCTAAACCAGCAAAGCCCTTATAACGGACAAGAAGGTTATTTTTCTAACGGTGTATGGTATTTTGAATATCCAATAGGTGGAAGATATGGACTTAACACAGAGACTGCTAATCAAAACCCTACGTTTAGTATAAATAAATCAGGTGGAGTTATTAATTTCAGCTCAGACATGGCAGATGAGCTTTGTGTTTTGGAATATGTTTCAGATGGAATGGAAAAAGGAGATGACTCTTTAATTAGTGTAAATAAACTGTTTGAAGAATTTGTTTATGCATATATGAGATACACAATATTAAACAATAAGATTGGAGTTCAAGAATATATAGTAACTAGACTTAAAAAAGAAAAATCAGCTCTTTTAAGAAATGCAAAATTAAGATTAAGCAATATACACCCTAGTAGATTATTAATGAATTTAAGGGGTCAAAATAAATGGATAAAATAATATGCCTAATATTTCAAAAAATTTCATAAAAGGGAGAATGAATAAAAGTGTTGATGAGCGCCTTGTACCTCAAGGTGAATACATTGATGCTTTAAATGTTAGATTGGGTTCTACAGAAGGCACTGAAGTAGGAGCTGTTGAAAATTCAAAAGGTAACGATTTAATTGCTCAACTTAATTTTAATGGTCAGCCATTAAGCTCTAGTGCTAAATGTATTGGAGCTTATGAAGATGGGGCAAATGAAACAATATATTGGTTTGTTAATGATGAATCTAACCCTGTTTCTTCAACAGGTAAAGTAGATTTAATAACATCATATAATACAAGAACATTTGTTTTAGATTATCATGTAATTTCTACTTCAATTTTAAATTTTGACAAAGACTTTTTAGTTAATGGAATAAACTTAATAGGTGAATTTTTATTTTTTACAGACAACTTAAATGCTCCTAGAAAGATAAATGTTGAAAGAACTTATCTAAATCCAGACCCTGGTACAACAATTGACCAAATAACAGAGCAAGATATTGGAGTTATTGTTGCTCCACCATTAAACGCACCTGAAATAGAACAATTTCAAGTAGGTGGAGGAGAAAACTTTATGGAGGAAATACTACTTAGTTTTGCCTATAGATGGCAATATGAAGATGGTGAGTACTCAGCGATATCTCCATTTAGCGAATATGCTTTTACACCTGGTCCCTTTCGATTTGATTATAGCAACTATAATCAAGAAGGGATGAGAAATATATTTAATTCAGTAAAAGTAACTTTTGACACTGGAGGTAGAAATGTAAAAGATTTAGATGTTTTATTTAAATTTAGCACTAGTCAAAGCATAAATGTTGTTGAAAGATTTAGTAAAGAAAATGAGGGTTGGTTAGACAATACAGATCAAACAATAACTTTTACAAATCAAAAAATATTCACAACATTACCTGAGGCTCAATTATTAAGATTGTTTGACAATGTTCCTAGAGTTGCTCAAGCACAAACTATTATGGGAAATAGATTGATGTACGGTAATTACATTGATGGTTACGACATAGTCGATAAAGATGGAGCTTCTATTTACCTTGATTATGATTTACAACTTATATCTGAGCTTCAAGAATCTGATAGTATAGCAGGAGACAGAGAAGGTTTTCAATACACTATTGACGGAGCTGTTAATGTTGTAAATTCAAAAGTATCAATTGATTTTGGAGGCGATAATATACAGTTAGTTGAAGGAGCGCAAATTGGAATTAATTTTGATTACAATGGATCTGTTTATAGTGGAGACCCATCATATGACGATCAAAGTCAACCAGAAAATGTTTTTGAATACGATTTTATATTTAATCTTCAAGCAGATTTTGGTAGCGTTCATGAAATGGCTACTAGCCCAGAATTTATTAATGCTGTTAGTTCTTTTATCCCTATAGCTAATAACACTTGTATTCCTGTTTCAGGGGGAACAGAAACAGGAACGTCTGTTACTGATGCATTTATTTGTTCAACAGTAGCTAAACAAAACTGGGAAAAAGTCGGTTTTGGAATAAGTGGAACACCCCAGGGTTTTATTATTGAATCTTCTTTTGGAAGTGATGTAATTTCATTTATTGCGCCTGCATTAAAATTTGAAGAATATGACCAAACAGTACAGCCTCCAGCTCCATTAGGAAATTTTGCTTATGAATATATAAGCTGTGTTTCTGCAGAAGGTTTTTATGCATTAGATGGATCAAAGCAAAGTTTACACAGTAACAGAGATTATGAGATAGGTGTTGTATATATGGATGACTATGGGAGAAGTAGTACTGCTCTAGTTGATAGAGATAATACTATTTTTATTCCTTGCTTTAATTCAGTTGATAAAAACAGTATTAGAGTTCAAATGAATAGTTACCCCCCTTATTGGGCTACAAAATATAAATTTGTAATTAAAGAGTCTAAGGGACTTTACAGAACAATATACAGCAATATATTCTTTAGAGAAGAAGAGACAGGAGACGCTTACTATTTGCTTCAGGGAGACAATAGGGACAAGGTGAAAGATAACGATGTGTTATACGTCAAAGCAGATACAAATGGCCCTGTTTTAAATTGCGCTACAACAAAAGTTTTAGGTTTTGGATCTGAGGCTAAAGATTTTCTTTGTGAAAAAGATATTGACGGAAATATTTTGCCAGGATCACAAGAATGTGGTCAGCCAACAGGGACTTACATGTTAGTAAAGCCCACTAACTTTGCGGCAAATAAACCGCTAAATTCTAGAATAGAAGAGACTAGTTCTGGAGGCAGCAGAGATAAGCCTTTAGTTAATGTTTCATGCTCTATTGAAGATGAAGATAATCCTGGAGAATATATTCCATGGACTGTTCCAGCAGGTTCTCTTATAGAGATAACAATTAATGCTACTAGATATAGTCGGCAAGGAAATTGTGGAAGTAGATTTTATGATTGGAGCAAAAAATTTATATCTTCAAATGATTATGATAGTTTACATGATTGGGTGTTAGGAGATAATATTGATTTTACAAATGGAATTTCATCAGGTAGTGATGATGATGCTCAAAATAATCAAATTCAGTATGATGATATAAAGATTTTTGAGGATCGATTAGCAACAACAAATAATAGTTATGTAGGATTTCAGCAAGCTACTCCAACATCGCCTTTAAGATTTTGCTATCAATCAGGAACTCCTAGATGTGGTGGTATTAGACCAAGAAATTCTTATGCTAGTATTAATCTTCAAGTAGAAAGAGCATCTACTTTGACTATTTTTGAAACTGAGCCATTAGATGCAAATGATGAATTGTATTATGAAAATGAACAGACATTTGACATTGTAAACGGACTTCATTTGTCAGGAAATTCAGATGCTGACCAAGACCAAACTTTAACAAACCCTGCTATTGTTGATTTAACTTTTTTTAATTCTTATTCTTTTGGAAATGGAGCGGAAGAGAATCATGTTTTATCTGGACTTACAAAACCATTTATACAACTTGGAGAAAAAGTAACATCTGTTTCAGAAGAACAATACAAAGAAAGTCATAGGTTTGCTGATGTAACTTATAGTGGAGTTTTTAATCAAGAAACTAACTTAAATAAGTTAAATCAATTTAACCTGGCTTTAGCTAATTTTAAAACATTAGAAACATCATACGGACCGATTAGAAAAATGCATTCAAGACAGACAGACATCTTAACTCTTCAAGAAGATAAGATATCTTATTTGTTAGTAGGAAAAAACTTACTTTCTGATGCAGCAGCAGGTGGAGCTATAACATCAGTACCTGAGGTTCTCGGTACTCAATTAGCTAGAATAGAGGAATTTGGAATAAGCAGTAATCCAGAGAGTTTTACTTCTTATGGTTATAATGTTTATTTTACGGACTCAAAAAGAAGTTCAGTAATAGAATTAAAAGGAGGATCTGCTAAAACAGACCAATTAAATGTAATATCTACAGTAGGAATGCGTTCTTGGTTTAGAGACTTATTTACAACTTCTTTTGAAACTCAAAAACTAGGTGGATACGATCCATACATGAATGAATATGTTTTAAGCTCGAATACACAAATTATACCTCAACCACCAGAAGAAAAACAGTGCGGATATGTGTTAACAGTAACAAATGGAGAAGATCCTTATACACTAAACCTTGATTGTACTACTGTAATAGGTGCAATACCTTTTTCATATAACGTAAATGGTCAAGTAAATATAACTGCTATATGGAATGGAACTGAAGTTATAAATCAAGATGTCTCAGGGATAGGTAGTGTTTCTTTTAATAAAACACAAAACAGCCCTAGATATGTGGAAGTGACCACTACACCAATTGTTGTTTCTGACTATAATATTAATTTTGAATGTCCAATAGCTCCAGACGTAACAGTTAAAGAAATAGTTGTAAATTTTGAAGGAGACGCTACTTTAACTACAGATGTAAGATATAGGTGGACACAAGGATCTTATTTAAGTCCTTACAGCACTAATTCTGTTGTTTTAGAATCAGATGGTGTTTCTTTATTTACGGAGTCAACTGGCCCTGCTTCTTTTGGATCTTTACCTCCTGAAGGATCTACTGTTGTTATGCAGATTAGACAAAATGCAGGTCAAACTTATGAGTTTAATCCTAATGCAGGAAAACTAAAATACCTATCAACTAATACAAATTACGATGAAGTAGATATTGATGTATTACTTCCATTATTAAATACAGCAACTCCAATTTCAGGAGGTCCTGAAAATTACGAGGCTCAATTCATTTATAACACAGCTAATACTTATTTGTATTTAGTTTGGGATTTAAGAAGTCCTACACCAATAGAGCTATGTTATGATGTCACTCCTTTAGATGTTTGCTGTGAATGTACTGGAGGTACACCGCCTCCACCAGTTTGTAATAGATATAAAAGTATACCTTATGACAATACTTTACAAATTACATATATTGATTGTGATGGAGACCAGCAAACTATATTTAAACAATGTAGCAGCCCAATTTGTCAAGGTGAAGAGTTTTGTGCTATAGAAATAATATCAACAAATGAAACGCTAAACGATTTAGGTACGTGTTAAATATTAAAATTAATTAAAAAAATGAGTGTAGTAAATAAATTTATTGATTCTGAAAACTTCGCAACAGCAATATCTGTTTACGATGATGTTAATTTATTGATTAAATCTCCAGATGGGTTCTATCAGTTTAATGGTATATACAGAGAGCAAGTAGGAGGGTTTCTTTCACCTGAAGTAATATGCCCTACTTGTGCTTTGCCTTGTGGAGAAGTCGCAGGAGAATCTTCAGATATAAGAGGCACTTTTTTAGCAGAAATAAGTGGAGGCACAGATATTGGAGCTGTAATTGTTTATTCTATTGTTGGAGGTCAAATTCCAGATGGCGTTCTATCTACATATAACGGACAGACATATAATCAACTTACATATATAGGAAATAACCAAGGTCCTGTTGGACTTAATACCCCATCTGGACAGCCAACTTATTATGGATCGCCTAATAGCACGCCATCGACCACGCCACCAATTCTTGTTTATAACATACAAACAGATGGAACATATGTGTCTTCTGGAACTTCTCAAGCTATTACAGTCAACTCTAATCAGCTTGACTTAAGAGGCGGTGGAACAAGGGTATATACTCAGGTTATACCTAAAGACATATCAAGCGCTAGTGTTCTTAATATTGATTATTACGCTCCTATTCAGGATACGTTTTTTTCTTTTCAAACAGACTGTCCTATACAGTTAGATAGTTTCCTGGGTTCTAGTGTTCAAGCAGATGATACTTGTGGTGCTGCAACAATAAATTATTATTTTGCACAAAATGCAACTGTTTCATCAATTCAGCCAACTGTGTTTGTGCCTGAAACACTTACTACTCCAGGGATTGGGAACTATGTATTCCTAGATGGTGGAGCTATAAATGCGATAAACAATACGGCAACTAGTCAGTTTGTAATATTAGCTGACAATACATATATTGAAATACAGTATGGTATTGTTATAGCTACTGGAACATGTACTCCAGCAGGACTTCCATGTGGAGGGACTTTGACCCCACCTCAAGGACAAAGAGGCGTATATCAATTAGATATAGATGCAGGAACTACAGTGTCAGATACTGGAGCTATTCTTATTTATTTTAACCCTCAAAACATTCCTGATGGAATAAGAGTATTATATGATGGTGTTTTTTACAATAGACTATCAAGCGCTTCAGATGGAAACTTACAGTCTACTAGTAGTGTGGCAAATGCCTTTACTATACTAGGAGACCCTACAGACACTTGTGTTCCAGCTACACCTAATACAAGTGTTTATAACGCTTTTAATGGCTATGACTCAAATGGATGGATAGCAGACACCCCTTCTACTCGAAGTATAACAATTAATACAGGAGATGATATTAGAGGAGGTCAATCTCAATTTAACCTTATGGTTATACCTAAGCCAAACGCATCACCAGGTACTGTCTCTATAGAGGTTTTAGGCCCATGTGCAAGTACAGGATGGAACTTGTCAGTAGAGTGTCCTGCGGCTTTACCTAGCTTTACGGCTAATGCTATTGGTTCTAGTACTTTCTGTCAATCTGCAACAGGGACTTTTTTCTTTGCAAGATTTCAGAATGCAGTCAATACTTATCCTGTTCTAAACAACCCTATTTTCTTAGACCATGATGGAGTGACTAGAGCTACCGACCAAAACTATATAATGGATAACGGTACATATATTACAGTAACAAACGGAGTTGTAAGTAACATACAAATTTGCACCCCCCCAACGTAAAAATAAAACATGGAAAATTACACAGTAACATATAGTGAATCAGTAAAGGGATGGCCTTCTTTTTATAGCTACTTCCCTGATTTTATATTAGGAATGAATCAGTATTTATATACCTTTAAAGGTGGAAATTTATACAGACATAACACCAATGAAAGACGTAACAACTATTATGGAGTTGATTATGATACAACCCTTACAGGTGTTTTTAATCAAGAACCTACTACTGTTAAAGTTTTTAAAACAATTGAATTAGAAAGTGACGACTCATGGGATATAAGTTTAGTAACTGATTTGGGAGCAGGTTTTATGCCTCAGGCAGATTTCGTAAAGAAAGAGGGTAGCTTCTTTGCTTACATTAAAAGAATATCAGGTACAGAGAACTTAGCGTTAAGATCTACACAAGGAATAGGTAAATTACTTTCTTCAACAGGTGCGTCAACTGGTATAATTACGGTTGAATTTAGCACTCCAACATCTAGAATAATATCTATAGGTGATGAGTTAAATTTTAGTACTCTTATTTCTGCTCCTAACAACTTCAGCTCACCTGTAGCTGTAGGTCCTATAACTTCAATTAGTAGTGATAGAAAAACGTTAACGGTTGATGCATCAAATTTCTTGCCTATTGGATCTACAATACCTAATAATGCATATATATTAGTGCTTAAAGACCCTGTTGCTGAGTCTTATGGAGCTACAGGATATTACATGGAATTTAAAATAACAAACGACAACACATCTGCTGTAGAACTGTTTACTGTAGATTCTCAAGTATTCAAAAGTAATCCTTAGTTTTTTGTATCTTTGCGTAAATGAAATTTACTATAAGAGAATTAAATGAAAACGACTACGACACTATTTTAACTAAATGGTGGAAAGATTGGAGATGGACACCACCTCCAAAAGATTTTCTACCAAAAGATGGGAAAGGTGGGGTAGTTGTTTATGACGGAGAAATACCTGTTTGTGCAGGTTATATATATATAACTAACTCAAAAGTAGGATGGTGTGATTGGATTGTATCTAACTTTGAATATGATAAAAAAACTAAAAGAAGAGAAGCTTTGTCTTTTTTAATTGAAGTTTTAACAGAAACATTAAAGCTTAATGGATGTAAATATTCTTATGCTTTATTAAAGTCAGACTCTCTTATTGATATTTACAAAAAAAATGGGTATATAAAAGCAGATAGTTATAACACAGAAATGATAAAAACATTATAATATGGCAGCATTTACATCAATAGCAGCAGCAACTATAGCAGTAGGAGGTCAAGCAGCAAAAGGTTTCATGGCAAGTAGCGCAGCCAAAGAAGCAGCAAGAGAAGCAGGTAGATTAGAAATTAAGCAGGAAGAATTAGAGCAAGAGTCCGTAGCTAGATTAGAGCAAAATTTCTACGATGCAATTAGAGCAACTACAGATATTTACGATAAACAACTTCAACTTTCAAATGTTCAAGGTTCTCAGATATTAGAAGCAGCTCAAGAAGGGGATCAAAGAGGTGTTGCGGCAACTGCAGGAAAAGTAAAACAAGTCCAGGATATTGGGACAGGACAAATTGCTGATAAATTTGCGATGCAAAAATTAGACATTGACATGAAGCGTGCAGCAGCGTCTGAAATGGATGCAGCTAGAATTTCAGCTTTACAAGATGATAGGGCAGCAGCAGCAGGATTAGAAGCTGACGCTAAGAGAAATGAAGCAAATCAATTAGATGCAGCAGCAACAGGCGCTTTTATAAGTGCAGGAACTAGCGCTTTAACCGCAGGGATAGGTGCTTTTGGAGGCGCAGAAGGAAAGGCAGTTGAAGGACTAGGAGGCGGTAAAGCGGCTCAAGCAGAATTTGACGCTTTTAAAGTAACACAAGGAGGTGACCTTACAGGTAAACAAATGAGACAAATAGGTAGAGAAGGAACCTTGGATGGTTTTGGAACTGAAGGGTATGGTAAAACTTCATTTGGAGAGGGTCTTACCGCTGTTGGAGGCGCTCTGACTACTGCTCTTGGAGGTATAAAATCAGCAGCTGGAAGTATAGCTGGGTTCGGACAGACTCCAACACCAGCAGGTTTAACTCCAGAACAGATAGCTTTAATGACACCAGAACAGATAGCAGCAGCAGTTGCATCAGGGCAAATCACAGTACCAAAAAACTAAAGCATTAAATTATGGGTAACGCATTACAGGGAACTATAGCGGCATTAGATAAAGGTTTAATTGGAGGTAATCCACTTGAATCAAAGTTTGCAGCTATAGATAAAGGAATAAAAGATGTACAAGATTGGAAAGCTAATATAGATAAGCAACGTCTTGACCTTAAAAAAACCACTGCAAAATCAATTCGTGAAGCTGAGAAGTATGCTGCCGAGAACATGCCTAGTAATGATACAGCTGCAGCTAAAATGGTTGAATCTTTGGCTAAATTTAAAGAGGATGCATTTATAAGCGAAAAACTTGTAAGAAATGGAAATGTTCCTCCTGAAGAAAATTTAATATTTCAAGAAAACGGAAAACAAACTTTTGAAATTTTATCTGATTTTGTTAAAACATTTGCAGATGAAATAGATGTTACTGAAGAAAGAGCAAAAGGAAAATATATTACTAATGATAAAGGAGAGCAAATTTTTGTTAAGCCACAATCTGGTGAATTAGAAGCTATTAAGCAACAGATACAAACTCAAATAGGTACGTTAGCTGGTGTTGATGTTAATTTTGATGATAAAGGCATGGGTATAGTTGATTTTTATAAAATGGAAGTTGACGAGAAAACTAAAACTTTAGTTCGTAAATTAGATAAAGACGGTAAACCAATTTATATAGACGGACAAAGTGGAATGAGTGTTTTGGCTCTTAAGCACAAAGCAAATACAAGAGCTGATAGGATATATATTACTGACCAAGTTGAGGATTTTGCTAATAGTGCAGTTGGAACTAATTATCAGATAATGGTTAAGGATGGACTAATGGTAGGAAATGTTGTTGCTGACTCTAGAAATAATCCAGATATAAAAGCAAGCGTCAATAATCAAGTAGCAGCCAACACAACAAATATAGAGCATGTAGCCAGTTTGTTCACTAATGAAAACGGAATGGGAGGTAAGCTAGTTTCTTTTACTGACTACGATAATTTAACAGATGCTCAAAAAAAGGAGACATTTACAGTTGATATATTAGATGAGAATCTAGAAGCAAAAAAAGTTACTGTTCCTAAATATTCTAAGGTTGCAGCTGCAAACTCAAACAATGCTATTGTTCCAGAAATGACAGAAGAACAAATAGAAGCTGTTAAAGGTTATAATAGAAGAAGTTTAGTTGCAGGATTGCAAAGAAAAATAACAAAAGGAACAAAACAAAGTCAGTTTGACCCTAATACTCCTGCAAAACTAGGAAACGAAACAAAGATAGATGAAGGCGTAAGAACAATTGCAAGTCTTAATAATTTAAGGGGTGCAAAAACTCCTGAAGAAATGAGGTTATCATTACAAGAGCTTCAAGGTTTATCTGGATTAAAATATGGTAGTATAAAAGAAAATACTTCCACTATAACAGGGCCTGATGGCAATGATAAGGAGATAGTAACATCTGTTTCATTTAACTTAAACGGTCAAGATGTTGAAATGGAGTTTGGAACTATAGCAACAGAAAATGGAAAAAAGGTGTTTAAAGAAACATCTGGCGAAGATTTTATTATGGCAAACTATAAGTACATTAATCAAGGAGGCGTATCATCTGACATAGCTTTATCTAACTTTAAGAAAAAAGGTAATACCATTTTCGATAATGTTTCTCAAACAGGTCCAGGAACAAGAGATATGACATATGGAAGTACTAAAGAACTAAGTCTTACACAGACATATAAAGCTGGAGAGGATAAAACAACGTTAAAAGATGAGCTAAAAACAGTTTTTGAAGCTGCCGATAATGTTTCAAGCATTGACCCTGGACAAAACATGGATAATTTAGTTGGAGGAGTTAAAGAGACTATAATCTCTGCCTACGGAGCGCTTGGTTTAGATCTTCCTAAAGGATTTAAAGTGGATTCTGATGGTAATGATTTAATAATTCAAGCAATGGACGATGAAGGAGTTATTGTAATTCAACAAGTGAAAAAAATCGGAACTGCTGCAGACGAAGGTTACCAAGAGTTACAAGGGGCTGTAGCTGAATTTATTACTAAACTTAAATAAAAAAAAATGAAACGTTATAAAACACCAGCAGGAAATGAGTATTCAGAAGAAGAACTTCGTTCAAAAT